>Ga0180436_10000029_pt1 | contig 148519 bp, 108 predicted proteins | sample SS_ome_2_FD_132434 | JGI IMG/M metagenome (GOLD analysis project Ga0180436, IMG submission 132434) | Hypersaline lake sediment archaeal communities from the Salton Sea, California, USA - SS_3_S_2 metaG | ecosystem: Environmental > Aquatic > Non-marine Saline and Alkaline > Hypersaline >...
CACATCGAAGTAGCAGGTGTCTGCTGCTCCGCAGTTGTCGGTTCCCTTCAGACAGATGGTGAAGACCTCTCCGGCATCCGAACATTCGGTCTCCCACTCCACGTGACTGCCCACCACGTAAGGAGTGTGAGCAGCAGGCGGATCGATCCCGCATACCGACACGGGACTGACCTTCAAACCGGGATCGGTGTATGAGAAGTCGGTGCTGACGAAATGGTCTCCGGCATGAACGCTGTCATCCTCCGGACAGGTGAGCTCGGGAGGAGGATTGTAGACCGTCACGGTAAACTCACAGGTGTCCTTGGCCTGACAATCATCGGCCGCCACCAGGCTGATAACATAATCTCCGTCCTCCGAGCAGGTGGTGGTCCAGCTTACCGCGGAATCACCTACTATGACAGGGTTGTTAGTGGCCGGCGGATCGATATCCAATACGTTGACAGTGACCTGGTCGGATTCCGGATCATACACACCGAAGTTAGTGCTGGTGAAGATCTGACCGGCCCTGACCGAGTCGTCAGCGGGACAGGTGAGCTGGGGTGGCTGGTTGTATACGTAGACTTTAAACTCACAGGTATCGGCCAGCCCGCAGTGATCGGTAGCCTCCAGACGAATGGTGTGCAGACCGGTGTCGCTGCAGGTGGTTTCCCACTCCAGGTGATTGCTCACTATTGACGGACTATGAACCGAAGTAGGAGAGACGTCCAGGACGTTGACCTGAGGTGCACCGCCATCCGGGTCGGTGACCGAGAAATCGGTGCTGACGAACCGTTCCCCTGCATGAACGCTGTCGTCCTCAGGACAAACAAGCTCCGGCGGACGGTTTATGACAGTCACGTCGAAATAACAAGTGTCTTTCCTTCCGTACTCATCTGTTATTTGGAGACAGATGGTGAAAGTCCTCCCGGTGTCTGCGCACGCGGTCTGCCACTCCACATGATTGTCCACCACGGAGGGGAGGTGAACCGGGGCGGGATCTATTCCGCATAAGCTGACAGGGATTGGCACGGGATAAGAATAAGAGAAATCGGTACTGACAAACAGGTCTCCGGCGTGCGCCGTGTCGTCGTCCGGGCAACTGAGCTCGGGAGGCTGACGGATGACGGTCACGGTGAATTCACAGGTATCGGCCAGCCCGCAAGGATCGGCCGCCTTCAAACGAATAACGTAATCTCCCAGCTCGTTTGAGGTGGTGACCCACTCTATGTGATTGTCCACGACGGTCGGATCATTGATCGCGGGAGGCGTGATATCCGGGAAGGAGACGGTGGCTGCATCTCCATCCGGATCGGTTGCCGAGAAGTCACCGCTGATGAGAGTTTCACCTACGTAAATACTATCATCCTCAGGACAGGTAAGCTCGGGCGGCGCGTTGTAAACGGTTACCTGGAAATAAGCGGTATCTGCAACTCCGCAGGCGTCGGTGGCCTGCAGACAGATAGTGTAAGCACCGTCGTCGGCGCAGTCGGTTTGCCACTCGACGTGGCTGCCCACGATGTTTGGCTGGTTGGCGGGCGAAGGATTCACCCCACACAGACTGACTGCCACGGGCTGTTTGCCACCGGACGTAGAGAAATCCGTGCTGACAAAATGATCTGCGGCATGGACCGAATCGTCCTCCGGAACGGTTATGAAGACCGGCGGCGAATAGACTGCCAGATTCGCGTAGCAGGTGTCGGCACAATCGTAGATATCGGTCACTATCACCTGATAAGTGCCTGCATTGACAGGTTGAACATTGCTGATGGTGATCGTGGCTGTGCTCGCACTGAATCCAGCCGGTCCGGTCCAGTCATAAGTATAAGGGGATATACCTCCGCTGGCGCTGGCCGTGAAGACGGCATCCGAGCCAACACACACCGAATCACTATCAGGTGTCACATCACACAGGAGGTCACATCGCTTATTTCCAAAACTCATATCGGCCTGATCCGGGATATCCAGCGTGAGAAGTACCTCCCATCCCACCGCCGCGGCATCCGGCGGGGGAGGTCCCACCGTCACGCCTGTGCCTTGTCCGACTACCGTTCCCACGGCAGGATAAACCTGCAGGTACCCGGTCTCGGCCGGATCGTCCCGTTGTAGATCCTCTTTTATCGTCCACGTCCCGGCAGTCAGACTCGGGAAGGAATAGTTTCCGAATTCATCTGTGTGAGTGGTGGCGGAAAGGTCTATCCCCTCCACCGTTCCGGACACGTGGAGCTGCCAACCAGACAGGGATGGTTCGCCCCCATCCTGCACCCCGTTGCCGTTATCGTCTCTCCACTTCAGACCACTTACCGTTCCTGGAAGCGACTCGGGAATCGGAATCGGAATTGTCTGGCCCGAACCCGGATTCTCCAAAACCACGTGACCGGAAGCACCCGGCACGTATCCGGATCCCAAGACGGATACGGTATCCCAGGAGTCGGTTCCATAAAGATAGCCGCCCCACACATCGGCCGGGGGCATGGCATAGTTTGCCTGCAGCCGGTTCTGCCAAATAAAGGTTCTGGATTCGTGCAATTGGTAGTAGATTACCACAGTATCCTCATTGGGGTCGATACCGGCCAACAGCAGGTCAGACTTGTAGATCTTAAGGATGTGTTTCTGCTCACCCGGCGGCACATCCAGACCTCCGCTCATGGTGCGGTTAACCTGCTCGTTGGGGAGATTAAGATGGCTGAAGTGGCTCCACACATTCTCCAACGGATGATTCTGAGCGATTTCGATCTCCGCTCTGGTGCCCACCGGAAACGCGCTGCCATCCGGCTTGGGCCAGGCTTGTGTCGGGCCGAGCGGGGTGGTGCCAACTTGAACCCCTCGAACCAGGTCGACGAAGCGGTAAACGTCGCCGGAGTGAGGAATGCTGAAGTCGAACGAGATCATGATCGAGTCCAACTTGGCAAGACCCGCACCGACATCGGCCAGGATCAACTGATATGGGACCCACTCGCCTTCGGCCCAGGTCTTTCCCAGGTTACCACCAGTCCACGCTCCGCCGCCACCTACCTCGGGCTTGTAGCCCAGTGAGGTGATTTTCATTTTTGCCGCAGGTTTGGCAAGGATCAGTTCTGCGTGACTGATTTTGAAACCCGTTACCAGAACCAGCAAAAGGACAAGCATGGCTGCCTTTAGAATGAGGTTTCCCTTAGCTCTTAGCATTGCTAACATCCTCCGGTTCAAAAGGTTTATAGAATCGAATGAGAGGCCAAACCAAGGCGCTCTTCGAGAGAATTTACAGTATTTGCCCTCCTCGCGGATTGGGCGGTTCCCCACACCAGAGACACATAGCCTCAAGCATGTCACCGTCCCGTCACAGTCCTTTAAATGATTACCGTTCATCAAATATAGCCACCCCTCCTCGTCTGTCAACATATTTCTCATAGCCAATCTGGGGAGCCAACTGTGAACATTTTGAACATCAGCGTGCTGGTTTGCGAACCCCGGACTTTAAACATTTCATCAGGTCTGCCGATAATGCAAATATCGTGCCCCTATCGACAGAATAGTCTCCATCGGCTCGGAAGGCAAAATGACTACTGACCGAAACCTGCCGAAAGCGCGAAAGGCATAAAGATGAAACGAACTCTGAAGATTGTCTCCCCGAAGAAGAATACGGTTGGTGAAGGATCCTGTGTGTCGACGGAACAAGCTGGATTGAGCCGTGCACTTTCTGAGCAACAGATTGCGCACATCAGGCGGAGCCAATCGACGGTGAACACCATCAACGAATTGGCCCGCACCATCTCACACTACCTCAACACTCCTCTTACCGTACTTCTGGGAAAGGTGGACCTTATCCTGGAGGCGACAGAGGACGGAGGGTTGACCAAGGAGGAGATGAGGAAGTTCGCCGAGGACTGCAAGAGGGAGATCTTCAGAATAGACTCCATAGTCAAGGCCTTTCAGGACCTTTACCAGGTCCAGCACAAGACCTATCCACCCGGCGTAAAAATGTTGGACGTGGAGAAGGAAATCAGGGACAGGGTGAAGGAAACCAGTTACTTAAGATAGAGCAGGAGAACGGAACAATCGAATCGTAGCTGAGACCGGTCTTTTCCCGTGAGTAGGAAAAGGCGGGTCTTTTTTGGTTTGCTCTTGCGTTCTCTTGGCATTCCCGATCACACGGCCTCCGGCAGCGCCAACCCCCGGGGATGCCAAAGTTAAAGCACCCTCCGAAAGGTGCCGATCTTCAAGAAAGCGAGAGGGGTGCAATGTAACTTCGATTCGGCATCCTGAACTGATGACCTCGGCTCTTTGAATCTGAAAAAGGGCGAGACCATAAGGGAGCGAGGGGAATCGAGCGCAGACGCCCGCTTCCCGTTGTCTTCTCAGATCGAATGTAAGAAGAATACAAGGCCTGGAGGGAGTTCCCTGATTCGACCCTTTCCTTTCGGGGTATTTGATGAGCATTCGAAAGTTTTTCCTGGACAGACCGGTGCGCACCAAGATGGGCGGGGCCATTCTGATTGTCCTTCTGGGGGTATCCGCCTTCAACGTGCTCTTTTTCCCGGCGCAGCAAAAGAGGCTCGCTCTGGAGCGCATGAAGGCCAAAGGGGAGAGCATCGCCCGTATGCTGGCGAACAACCTGAGTCCGGCTCTGGATGCAGACGACCGCCAGCTGGTGGAGAAGATGGTGGACGGGGCGTTTCAAGAAGGGGAGTTGGCCTCGGTGAGAGTAGTGCGCTTCCGGCACAAAGACACGCTGTCATTCAGTGAGCGGCAAGCCTGGCCCTGCAAACATGAATTCGCCTCGCAGCGGACCGACACCACAGTGCAGGTTTATATGGCCGAAGATTGTCTCTGCGTGGCGACCGGCATCAGGACGGGTGAGCGCAAGTTGGGCACGGTGCATTTGAGCTTCAGCCTGGAGCATCTCGACGAGGCCATCGAGCAAAGAAGAAGACTGATCTTTGGTGCCTGCTTTATTCTTACGCTCCTGGGAATCGGAGTAGCCAGGTATCTATCGGGGTTCCTCACCAATCCCATCTACAACCTGACCGAAGCCGCGCTTCGTCTCACGGAGGGCCAGTACGGAACCCTGGTCTCGGTGGAGCATTCGGACGAGATCGGGCTTCTGGCCAACGCCTTCAATCGGATGAGCAGGAGTTTGAAGGAATCGAAGGAGAGGCTGGAAGAATACAGCCGTACCCTGGAGCAACGGGTGGAGGAGAGAACCTCGGAGCTGCGTGGCGCCAACCGTGAGCTGGCGGAGCATGAGACCACCATCACCACCATGCTGGAGGACCTGAATTCGGTGAATCGGGATCTGGCCCGGACCAAAAACCAGCTGGAGAGCATATTCAAGAGCGTGGTGGACCGGGCCATAATCACCATCGACACCGAGGGGAAGATCAACTTCTACAGTAAGAGCTCCGAGTTGATCTTCGGATACGAGGCCTGGGAAGTGGTGGACAAGAAGCGGATCCAAGAGTTCTTCGCCCGGGATGACGATCTGGTATTCATCCTCCTGGAGCACACCAGGGAGGCGGGGATATACAAAGGTGAGGCCAAGCTGACCCGACGCAGCAGCCAGGTTTTTCCGGCCATAGTCACCATCACGCCTTTGAAGGGGGAAAAGGGAGTACTCACCGGCTACACCATAATTGTCGAGGACGTCACCGAGAAGAAGAAGACCGAGAAGAACATTCATTTGCTTTCGCTGGCAGTGGAGACCGCCACGGACGGAGTTGCAGTGACCGATTTGGATGGAGGGATAATCTTCGTAAATCGTGCCTTGGCCAAGATGCACGGGGCCGGCTCGTACGAGATGATCGGGAAGTTCTTTAAGAACAACTTTCCGGAGTCCTACTGGCCGGCACTGGACCAGGCCATGCAGCAGATCCTGGTGGATGGCAGCTGGACCGGGGAACTGATGCTGCACAGGAAGGATAGAAGCACGTTTCCCGCGCAGATATCGGCCTCTTTGATCAAAGATCAAGGCGGCAGACCCATGGGCATACTGGGGATCTGCCAGGACATCAGCGAGAAGAAGAAACTGGAGCAGGAGATACTGAGAAGCAACCGGGAGCTCTCCGGGCTTAACACGATTGCCTCCACCGTCAGCCAAACCCTGAACTGGCAGGAGATTCTTGATCGAAGCTTGAAGACAATTATGGAGCTGACCCGTTCCGGTGCCGGCTGGGTCTACCTGCTGGATGGCGAGCTGAAGACGAGAATGAAACTGGTGGCGCGCCGGGGATTGCCCGCCGAATCGGCCGAAAGAGAGCCGGAGTGGGCAGAGAAGGATTGCCCCTGCTGGGAGGCGGTGAAATCCAAGCAGCCTCGGGTTCTGGAGATCGAGAGTTGTTCCAATTCGGGCCATTGCCGCATTCCCGGCGAGAAACTGCGTTGCCATCTGGCCGTGCCGTTGAAATCGAAAGACCAAGTACTGGGGGTCATGAACTTGGCCTGGGAGTCAGAGAGGGATTTTTCGGAGAAGGAACTCAAGTTCTTCTCTTCGGTGGGAAACGAGATAGGGATTGCGGTGGACAATGCTCTGCTCTTTGAAGACGTGGAGCGGGCCAAGGAGAAACTCCAGAAACTGAACCGAAAATTGGAGGAGGCCAGCCAGATCAAGAGCGACTTCTTGGCCAACACCTCCCACGAGCTTCGCACGCCGCTGAATTCCATCATAGGATTCTTGGGACTGATCCTGGACGGTTACTGCGTGGACAAGCAGGAGGAAAGGGAGTTTCTGCGCAATGCCCAGCAGAGTGCCAAGCAGCTCCTCTCCATCATCAACGACGTGCTGGACCTGGCCAAGATCGAGGCGGGCAGAATGGAGCTGGATCTGCAAGAGGTCGAGTTGAGGGGTCTTTTTGATGAAGTGGGGGCTCTGACCCAGGTGCAGGCTCAGCAGAAGAAGTTGAAACTGTCGTACACTTGCGAGAATCATCCCTCTCCCAAGGTGTACGCTGATCCCGGGAAGCTGAGACAGATTCTCATAAACCTGGTGGGCAATGCGATCAAGTTCACTGATAAAGGCTCGATAACGGTCAGATCACTCGTTCAAGAGGAAAGAGGAAACGTTCTCATCGAGGTCGTGGATACCGGGGTAGGGGTTCCTGCCGACGCCCAGAAGAAGCTGTTCGAGAAATTCAGACAGGCGGACGGTTCCTCCACCAGGAGGCACGGTGGGACCGGGTTGGGACTGACCATAACCAAGAACTTAGTCGAGATCATGGGAGGGAAGGTCAAGCTGGAGAGCTGGGGAGAAGGGAGGGGGAGCAAGGTCTCGTTCACCGTACCGTTGTACCGGGAGAGCGAAAACGGAGAGCCGCTTCACGGAGTTGACAAACCAGGCCCGATCCAGAAAGAGGGGGAGGGCACGCTGGCTCTGATCGTGGAAGACGATCCGGTGTTCGGCGATTATCTGACAAGCGTTCTGCAAGACGAAGGGTTCAGAACGATCCTGGCTCGCAACGCGGATGATGCGGTTGGTTTGGCCAAGGATCTTCACCCGCAGACAGTGGTTTTGGACTACTCTCTTCCCCAGAAGATGGGGGGGCAGCTGAAGGACGGAAGACAGGTCGCCCAGATGATACTGAAGGACCCGGCTACGCGCAACGCCACCGTCATCGTGATAACCGGTCAAGACCTGGAGATGGTCGAGGCGGAGTTGGCCGCCTGCGAATTCGATCCGGTTCCCACCGTTTTGCCCAAACCGGTGGACCGGAAGATGTTGCTGCAGAAGATCGGAACCCTTTCCGGGAATAAGGAGGAAGAAGTTTTGGCGTCCGGGGTTGGGTGACCTTTGTCCCCGGGGTGAGATAGAGCTTTTGGGCCGGCGGCGGCAGAGGGGACGCCGATTCCCTCGCCATGCGGAGACAAACCGGGTCGGCCTTGGCCTGGTCGGCAGGGACAGCCAGATCGTTTTGGGCATGCGGTTCTGCCTTACGGAATTAAGGTTCTGGCGAACAAACTGGAAAAGTCGAGTCGACTTCTGCCGATAAGGCTTATAGCGGAACGGGGGCTTCCCGCGCACAGATAGTGCGCTTCAATCGGTTAATTTGCGACACGACCTGAAAAGGGGTGAGCGAATGGATACCATACTCTTGGTCGACGACGAGACCATGAACCTGAAGATACTCAGAACCATTCTCCGAAAAGGGGAGTACCGATTCCTTGAGGCCCAGAGCGGAGAAGAAGCTTTGGGTCTTCTGCAGACAGACCAGGCTGATCTGATCGTCCTGGATCTGATGATGCCCGGAATGGATGGTTTCGAGGTGCTGGAGAGAGTCAAGGGTGATCCTTCAACGGATTTCATCCCGGTCATCATAGCTTCGGCCTTGAAGGATTCGTCCGCTATCGAAAAGGGATTGGAATTGGGAGCCAACGATTATTTCAGCAAGCCCTTAAGCGACGACGACCGGAGATTTCAGCTTCCCCTCAAGGTGAGAAACCTGATCAAATCCAAGAAGATGCAGGACCAGTTGGCCGATCTGAACCGCGAGCTGAAGGAGACTCAGGCGAAACTGATCGAAAAGGAGAAGGTGTCGGCGGTGGTGGAGATGGCGGGCGCGGCCAGTCACGAGCTGAACCAACCGCTGACCGCCATCATGGGAAATCTGCAGCTGGTGATGTCCAAGCTTCCCCAGGGAGACCCCCTGGCCAAAAGAGTTGACAAGGTGTTGGGCCAGGTCGATCGAATGGTTGAGATCGTCAAGAAGATCGGCCAAATTACCCGGTACAGAACCAAGGAATACGCCGAAAACGTCAGAATCGTGGACATAGACAAGTCCTCCAGCCTGAACCGAGACAAAGCTCCGGTGGAAGGAAGGGTGCGGTAGGGGCCGGTGATTTGCAGGTGATTGCCCCGGGGCCCAATGACGCAGCGGCGGCTGCCTGTCTGCTCTCGGCCGACACCCCGCGCAACCGGGCTGGCCAAGTTAGATCCTCACTCAAGACATATTACTCCCCCTCACGCCCCTGTAATATTCAACTTCACCGACCAGCCGAACCTTTCTGAGTGTGCCTTCCACAAAGAGTTTGACAAACACGAGTCGATCCCTTACCATCCCTTTGCGATGAAACGGACCCTCTGTATCCTGCTGACCTCGGCAAGCTCGTTTCTTTTACTGCTTGGCGGTTTCCAGTCCCCCACTCGGGCCGACGACAGCAGTTATGTCTGGCCCATCGAGTACCCGAAGAGACTCTCTTCCATGTTCGCGGATCACCGGAGCTTCCGCTTTCATTCCGGGATCGACGTTCCCACCAATGGGAAGACCGGATATCCGGTAATAGCCTGCCGGTCAGGCTACGTCTACCGCCTTTTCGCCTCGTGGCAGGGGTACGGCAAGGCGGTCTACCTCAGGCTGGACGATGGTCGCTACGCCGTGTACGGACATCTTTCGGATTTCTCCCCGCCCCTCTCCGGAATCGTGACAGAGGCGCAGATTGAGGCCAGAAGATACAGATGCGATCTCTTCCCGATGGAGAATGAGATAAGAGTGAAGCAGGGAGAGGTCATCGGTTACTCCGGAGAGAGCGGCTGGGGAGGAACGCATCTCCACTTCGAGTTGAGGGATTCCACCGGGTGCCCCATCAATCCGCTGACCTCAGGTTTCTCCGTGAAGGATGAACTCCCGCCCCGCATCAGGTCAGTGGCGATAAGGCCGCTGGAGGTGTGGGCAAGGGTGAACGGTTCTGCTGGACCGGTCACATTTCGTGCGGTTTCTGATCCTGGCGGTAACGTCTACCGGTTGGGAGAGATACCACTGGTCGAGGGGGAAATCGGGATGGAGGTGTCGGTCAGCGACAAGATGGACGACTCTCGATTCACCTTCGGAGTCTACCGTCTGGAGCTTCTTCTTGACGACAGCCTGGTATTTTCCTCCCGATACGACAGGTTCTCATTTGAGAATACTCATAAGATCGAGCTTGACCGCAATTTCGAGCTCAGGAGAAGGCAGAGCGCTGGTTTCTACAGGCTTTACGTGGAAGAGGGGAATGACCTTCCTATCTACGATCCGGCAGGCGGCAGAATGAAAACACAAACCTTCGAACCGGGTCCGCACAAAGCAGCGATCAAAGTCTCCGACCCGTCCGGCAACATGTCCATTCTGAGCTTCACCTTGATCTTCGATCAGAGCCCCGCGATTCTCTACTGTTCTTGGGACCGCAAGGAACCAGAGGGGGCTTTGAAAGTAGGGTTCCATGATCCGGATGACCAGGTCCAGGAGATCGTCGTGGAGAAGAGTGGTCTGGGGGAATCGACCTGGCAAGAGATGATGAGGGAGAAGGTGGGAAGACCCGATGGGGAGTCGGTCCTTGCGTTGTCTGAGGACCCAGGCAAAGCATCCATGCTCAGAATCGCGGTTGTCGACAGCCTCGGTGCCCACTCCGAGTACAATTACCTTCCCATCAACCTCGATCGTCTCGAGAGACCCAAAGAAGAAGATTCGCTGGAGTTGGTGCTGAAGCACCATTTCAAGGACAATCTGCTGGTCATCGATTTGGAGTTCGATCAGACACTGAGAGCCTTACCTCAGCTTTCACTTGTATTTGAAGGATTTGACTTCGATCCCCTTTTCCTTGAGCAGCAGAGCGAGAAAAGCTATCGTGCGGTTTTTCCATATTATATGACCCAGCCGCAGGAGGTGTCTCTTTCGATAGCTGGGGTAAACCTGTACGGAGATTCGGTTTTCTTGAATCAGGTCATCCCCGTTGCCATCATAACCAGGGAGTCCGGAGGCACGGTCACAAGCGGGGACCGGCAGGCCAAAGTCGAGTTTCGTCCTGAGGCGGTCTATCACGATTTGAACGTGAGCATAGAACTGGTGGAGAGATCCGAGACCCGGCATAAGTTGGTGGGAAAAGCATACTCCTTCGAGCCCTCGGTGATCCCTCTTGACAAGCGGGCAAAGATTTCTCTCAAGTACCCTGAGCTAGGATGTGAACCGGACAGATTGGGGCTCTACGAACTGGTAGGTGAGAGTTCCTATAGGTTCTTGGGACAAAAATTAGACAGCCTGGAAGGATCAGTATCCGCGCAGGTGCGGTACCTTTCCCGTTATGCCCTGTTGGAGGACACCCTGCCGCCAAAGATTACACGGGTTTCGATTCCGGAGGGCATGAAGATCAAGGCAAAGAAACCGAAGATCACGGCAACCCTGAAAGACGACCTCTCGGGTATCGTCAGCGACGAGCAGGTGGTGGTGGAGATAGACGGCAAATGGATGATACCGGAATATGATCCGGAAAAACAGATTCTTGTGGTCCAACCTCTCTCACCTCTGTCAGCGGGCAAACATCTCCTGACGATCTGGGTGCGGGACCGGGCGGGCAATGAGACCGAGGTGAAAAGAGAGTTTTTCGTCACGGGGAATTAGCTCTCATCCAGCGGCCATAAGGAGTCTGTTTTGGTCAAGATCAAAGTCATCTCAGTCGGCAAGACTAAAGAAAGCTGGATCAAAGAGGGGATCTCGCATTATCAGAAGCTTCTAAAAAGATATGCTGAGCTACAACTAATCGAAGTCAAAGAGGAAAGGATTACCAGGTGCAGGGACACAGAAGACATTCTGGATGCCGAGGCCCAAAGAATTCTGAAGAATCTAGACACATCCTCCTTGAGCGTTGCCTTATACCATAAGGGGGAAAAGTTGAGTTCAGAGGAATTCGCCGGATGGTTAGGGGAGAAGCTGAGTTTGGGGCGCGGCGAATTCACCTTCGTTGTGGGCGGTGCGTTGGGACTGGCTCGCAGGGTCCGAAGGTCCTGTTCCTTTCGATTATCACTCTCCGCTATGACCTTCACCCACGAGATGTCTTTGGTCATCCTTTTGGAACAGATTTACCGTGCATTCTCCATCCTCAAAGGAACGGACTATCACAAATAGGCTTTCGGTCAACGGATGGATATAATTGAGAGTCGCCAGTCAGGTTCGAACTCGGGGAAAAGTCTAACGAAAAAGCTCTTTGTACTCAGCCCAAGAGTCGTCTCTTTCGAGCCTGAGAAGGTTTCTCCCCGTCCGGATCTCTCGATGTTTGGCCCGGGCTGTTAGAACCAGTTGAGAGGATTCATCCCAGCAGGATCGATCCCGAGGGGATTCATCCTGGGGGAGACTTGAGCCTTCTTTCGGCTTCCCCGTCGCTGCAGTCATATGATACCTGAATGCTGGCGACTCTCCTTATCGTCACTAATCAGATCTGATTCAAGGCGGTCATGTCGTCCGGCTTCTGCTCGACCTCCTGGTTATGGAGGATCATTCCTCGCATCCAGAATGGTTGAAAGGTTTTTTTCAGCCTTTCGATTCTCTCGGCGGTGACGCTCCGGTGCGTGGCCACCTTAGCTCTCCGAGCCTGTCTTGGGGTGCGCTTGTCGTCGGTCACTCGCAAAAAGTCATCCATAGCTGAACTCCTTCCTATTATTTCAAAAGAATCATTTTGTTCGTTTCCTGGTAATGGTCAGCTTCGAGCCGGTAGAGGTAAACTCCGGTCGAAACGGGCCCTCCTTGGTCATCCGTGCCGTCCCAGGATACTCGATAAGTCCCCGGACGCTTCTTTTCATCGACCAAGGTCTGAAGTCTCTGCCCAAGCAGGTTGAGTATTTCAAGCTTGACCTGTCCTTCGCGGTAAACCGAGTATTCGATCCGGGTAACCGGATTGAAGGGGTTTGGATAATTCTGCCCCAGCGCGTAATCCGAAGGTCTGTTCCCTGCGAGATCGTCTTCCACACCCGCCGGGCTGACGTAGAAGTCGCAGGTCATGGTATCTGCGGAGTTGGAGATGTTTGTTACAGACACGTGGGTTTGCGCGTCTGCATAGCTCCGGCTGTCAGGCGTTGAGCCATCATTGAACGTCCTGCGATTCAGGACTCCCGGGTAGGGATCGTTCGAGTATCCGACCGAAGCAAAGGGGATGGTCTTCTCCAACTGCCATAATCCGTCCGATTGCTCCAAGGCTACCTTGTAATGGCCGAAGGTGGTGTGTTCGGGATACCACTCGTTGTCGTTCGCCCCGTAATCCGCAATGGTCTCGTCCACGTGCCAGATGAGGAGGCCGTGATAGGAGAGAGCGGAATCGTAGCCGGTTTTCTGCCGGTTGGAGACTAAGAAATACTCACCCAAAGGCGAACCGGAGGTCCAGAGCTTGTATGCGAAAGGAGAGGTCTCTATGGCCGCAACCTGTGCGCCGGTGGTGTTGCTCAAGACCACGATGGCGGTTGCGTATCCCAGCCTGGTCATGCACCAGGCATCCGGATGGGCGGGGGAGTTTCCCAGCCAGCCGTTCCAGCTTCCACCCGCCATCAAGCTCCAATCGCCTATCCCGTAAGAGGTGTAATCGGTATCGTAAAGATCGGGCAGGCCGAAGACGTGGCCCAATTCGTGACAGTATACCCCGCAGGTCATGTCGTAGGGGCTCATCCAGTATTCCGGCTGCATGGTATAGTCCTTAACCGTCACGCCGTCCGCGAGGGTCCAGGGCCAGGGCACCGACCATTTGTGCGACCAGATGTCGTTACTGCTGCCGGTCAGCTCGGCTCCCGGACCGGCATGAACCACGATCAGGGCGTCCACGTCTCCGTCGGAATCGTTATCGTAGGCGGAGAAGTCGACCACCGGATCGGCCAGCACAATCAGGTCTTCGACCAGCCTCTGGCTGTTTTGGGGATAAGCCCCCAGGCCGTTTTGGGCGTTCACGTAGTACGAGTATGTCTGAGGAGCTGAATACCATCCGGTGGCGGAAGGGAGGTTGACGGTAACTATGTCCAGTGCACCGTAGGAGACCTCTTGGTAGTAGTCACGTATCGTGCCGAATTGCTCTTCAAAGCTCAGGGTGTCGAAGAACGAGGCATTGACCGAGTTGGGGTTGTCTGTGAAATCGACCAGCAGCACCAGCACCCTAAAGCTCCCTACCGGTCCGGTCCCCGTGGGATAGGTTTCGCTGACCGGGTGAAGGCTGGGCTGGTCGACCCCTTGCTGCTGCACGAACTGTGAGTTGAGAAGATACCATGGGGCGTTGACCTCTCCGGTCTTCACCTTCTCCTGGAGCTCGGGATGCGGCGGCGCGGCGGATGCGTCCAGAGTAGCTAGAGTCAACAGCGTGATCAGCGTCATCAGAAAAACCACGTTCACTTGTTTCACTTTCCACCCCCCCTTTTCAGGTGGCATACCTCAAGAAACTTTTTTACATTCTCTTTCTAGCCATCTTCCATCGGAGAACCTCTGTCGACCTTTGTCAGATGGTGTCCCGAACCGATGTGGCTCGGGACACCACCTGATCTGGTATCCGGAGTATTACTTCTTGGTCTTCCTGCGCGTGGTCACTCTCTTTCTCCGGGTTGTGGTCTTCCGTGTGGTTTTGGTTTTCCGCATTCGTCTCACCCCCCTTCATAAGTTTAGAAGCGGAAGCCATTGGAGATGGCTATGTTTATTCCCTTGCTTTTTGTCGGCCACAATCCTCTTTGCACCGCCATCCCTAAGTCCAGATGGTACATCCCCAGGTTGAATCCCACGCCGCTCGACAGCGCCACTCCCTCATCCCCCCCGAGCGAAATGCCGCCGCGCAGGTCCAGCCAGGTTGAGAGCATGTACTCCGCACCCAGCGACGCGCTGAGCTTTTTGCTCACGCCCATCCCGTTGCCCAAGCCCTGCTCAAGATCGAAACCAATAAGATATCTATCTCTGCGATAGGCCACCCCCGCGCGCGTCGAGATCGGGATGCGGGTGGTGAACGCGTCTATCCCCTCAGTGTAAGAGTGCTCGATTATCATGGAGTCCACGTCGAAGTCCTGGGCCAGAAGAGAATCTACCTGCACCTGGTAGACTCTCTGTTCGGTGTTCTTAGTCCATTCGATCCGGTTCATCAGGTTGGTGAAAGACAAGCCGAAGCTCCAGTTCTTCTTGTATTGTAAGGCGGCGCCGAAGTCCAGCCCGTATCCCCAGCCGCCGCCGGCGGATCTTATTAGAAAATCGCCCTCGCCGTTTATCCCGGTCTCCAAAGTGGATATCTCACCCGCGGCTTGGTCTACCTTGTGATAAGTTAGTCCACGGATGTACCTGGCGGTGATCCCAAGGAGAATCTCCTTGTTGTCCTTCTTCCAGACAGATCTGCCCCAGGAGAGACCCAGGTCCATCGACGCGAAGGCCTCCGCGTCGGACCCGGAGAAAACAACGGTGTCGTTGATCTGGTTTCCGAAGAAAAGAGTCTGAACCGGGTCTTTGGGGAGGAGAAGATCGGACGTTCCCCTTCCGCAGAGGAAAAGGGCGAGGTTTCCGCGAGAGACGCCAAGACCCAGAATGTCGGCCCCTAAGGAAGCGCTGAGTCCATCCTTCGGGATTGAGTTTAAGATGGTTTGCTTATCCTCGGAAGTGAGGAAGCTGCCGTTGTATTGGTTGTATTGACTCAAAGTGAGAGCATTGTTTCCTGCGTTCACGCCGACGGAGAGTATGCTCAGGTTTATCTCCGAATTATCCGCCAGTACCAGGTTGGCCGGATTCCAGAACGCCGCCTCAACTCCCCCGGCAATCTGGGTGTAAGCTCCTCCCATTCCCACACTGCGACCCGAAGAGAGTCCGGCCGCGAAAAGCCCTTGTGGGACAAGCAACCCCAAACACACTGCTGTGACGACCGATTTGGTCTTCATCCGGCTATTCCTTCTTGCTCTTCACATTCAGTTCCAGATAAGATGTGATTCTTATAAAATCCGTTAACAAAGCTTTGATGGATTCTCCGTCGGTACCAGGAAAATCGATTGTCCCCGCCATATAGAAAGGGGTGCTGGTGAAGATCTCAAGCTCCTCATGCGTCAGGCTGATCTCGGTCTCCGAGAACTCGGATTGGCTCACGGATCCATCGTAGTCTAACTCTCCTGCCGCTACACCTACCGGGCCGAGGGTTAGATCCGGATTCGAAAAGAGATTCCCCAGATTTCGGGAGACGAGGACTCTCGCCTCTGCCCCGATCGGAAGGTGACTTTCTGCTTTCAGAATTATCTTGCCGGAGTTGATCTGGTCCTCGATCATATCCCTGGCGTCATCATCCACCTGGTCTGAGTCTGCGTCTATCTCGACCTGGCATGAATCCAGAATCAACTCCCAAGGAGAGCTGACTTCAACGATTCCAAAGACGAAGTCTTCCTCACGCACGATGCCGTGTGACTGGCCGTCTCCGCAGACAATCTCTCCGAGGACGGTGAGGTTCTTGGGCACAGGACTGAGAAGGGATTCCAGCTCTTCCTCGAATACCGACGTGAAGCTGGTCCCGAACGGTCCACCTGCCTCGACCTGGGCGTGCAGGCTCAGGTTCTGTCCGTTGTCCCCTTCCATGACCAGGGACAAATCGGCCGGCAGGCCGACGCGGTTGTGAATCTCCAGGTTCAGGCTGGCGTTGGTCAGATGCGCTGCTTCAAAGCCCGGGGGAATGTCGAGCTCGCGTTGTATTGGGTCTATCTCCACCCGCGTCGGTTCGACCACTCCGCAGACCTGGCTGAAGATGATCTCAGAGAGGGACGCCTCGACTTTCACCGAATCGGCCGAATCAAAATCGACCAGCGCGTCACCTGAGCCGGGTGACCAAACCCTTACCTGAGCCGTGACCCTGTTTCCGTCATCCGGTCTCAGCTCGTATTCGTCCAGGGTAAAGCTCAGATCAGACGAACTTAAGGCCGGCAGGTTGCAGAGTGCAGACAGTGCCTGATCATTTTGCTCAATCTGGGAAAAGTCTATCTGTACCACTGCTCGCAGATTGGTGAGATTATCAAGATGCAGGGAAAGCTCTCCGTCTTTAATGATGGCACTGTCGATGATGCTTCCGGTAGGGAGGGGGACTTCGTCCCGGTCGGACAATTCAAAAGAGGGAATCCTAGCTCTCCCGTCTGAGACTTTCATGCTGTCTACAGAGAAGCCGACGCGCAGACATTTACCCTCAAAGCTGAGGATCTCTCCGCCCGGCGAAACCCCGCTGATCTCGAAGCCCAGACTGTTGGAAAAAGTCTTGTCCGTCAGGATCATGCTCCGGGTCACAGAGTCGCCGTCGGCCACGCCTTGTGGCAGTAATTCGGTATGAAGAGTATTCTCAAATGCTCTATCGATTATCTTCACCTGAAACAGGGCCAGATCAATGCCGAGGCGATTGCTGATGGTCAAAGTGGCAAAAGCCTGGCTGGCTGTGATGTGCGAAAACGAGGAGAAAGGATCCAGGTCTTCCTCTATGGTGGCGCTGCAAGGGGGGATGTAACCGGGATTCCCGGTATAAAGCTCCGTGACCTGCAGCAGTACCTCTCGTGATTCGGCAGGGGTAATGTCTATCACCCCCAGCGTTTGCATGAAGCTAGCCGAGGTAGAGTCGCAGCGCAGCCTGTCCGCCAGTTTGATGGTGTCCAACTCCTCTTCGAAATAGAAGCCCGGATTGCCGAGACTGTCCACCTTGAGGTAAGGCTCGTCTATCTTCTCAATCAAAGTCACCATGTCATAGTGCCTGCTGACCAGCGGCACGGTCAGGGTGGTATTCCAGGTTGGCGCAGCAGGCTTTTCTATCGAGCACTGCAAGACCAATAGAGATAGAAGAACGACCAGAAGCGGTGGCCATAAGGGGCACGCTTGCTTGCGAATACTTGGGGTCTTCTTGCTTTGAATCATCCTCTGCCTTGAATTAGAAATGACTGATAGTTTTTGTTTCAAGAGAAAGCCGCTGCTCTGTTCCGTTCTTTGCTTAAGGCTTTCGGGAACAAGCTTTTTGGGGGCTTAGGAAATCTGACGCAATTGGCGTGCCGGATCCGTTGCAGCTTGAGAAAGTAGTCAAAGTCTCCCCTGTAAGACATGGGACAACAGGCACTTAACAAGCGGCCGACAAGAGCCGTGAACTCCGAGATAACGTTCGAAAACCAAGCGAAGCTGTTGGATTCGTTCAACATCCTGTGGGTTTTCCACTAATGCTTCCAGCGGTACCATTTTTTGTCGTGCAATGAGTGAGGGATCAACTCAGTTCACCTTCACCCCCCGGCCCTCAAACCCGAATGCCGGAATCGTCATTTCTCCCAACCGAACCAACCAGAGCCTGCGTAAAAATGTGAAAGATTTGGCTTGACAAGTATTTCCGAGCTTGTTATTTTTTTCACAAGCTTATGAGGAGTGTGTATGTTTGAGGTCTACTTTCCCATGTTTCTGTTGATATTCTTCGTCATCGTGATGGCGGCGGGGATGATAGGTCTTTCATACATCTTAGGCAGGAGGGTGAGAACCAAGGAGAAGCTCTCCACCTACGAGTGCGGTAACGAACCCTTTGAGGATGCCAGGGGACGATTCTCCGTGAAATTCTACCTTGTGGCCATCTTATTCATCATTTTTGATATAGAGGTGGTCTTCTTGTATCCCTGGGCGGTGATATACAAAAAGCTGGCCCTCTTTGGATTGATCGAGATGGGCGTATTTCTCTTGATCCTCCTGGCAGGCTATTTTTATATAATCAAGAAGGGCGCTCTCGATTGGGAGAAGAGCGAGGAGATCGGTTGATAGGATAAGGTGAATATGGGCGTTGAGGAATACATTCCCAGGGGCATTCTGCTGACGGCAATTGAGAAGATGGTCAATTGGGGCAGGGCGTCGTCTGTCTGGCCTCTCGGCTTCGGAACCGCGTGCTGTTCCATGGAGGCGCTTGCGGCATTTGCCTCGCGCTTTGACATGGCGCGGTTCGGGATGGAGGTCTACCGGCCATCGCCCCGCCAAGCCGACCTGATGATCGTGGCGGGTCGCGTGTCCAACAAGCTGGCTTCGACAGTCAAGCTCCTCTATCAGCAGATGACCGAACCCAAGTGGGTGATAGCTATGGGCGCCTGTGCATCAACCGGTGGCGTGTTCAACAACTATGCCATCGTTCAGGGCGTGGACAGGATCGTGCCTGTCGACATATACGTTCCGGGCTGTCCACCTCGTCCGGAACAACTGATCGACGGGGTGATGAAGCTGCATAATAAAATACGTCGGGAGCCGTTGAGAGGCCAAAGGGTCAACCAGCAAGAAGCAGTCGAGTTGACGGAGAGCAGATGGGTATAGAAGAGCACATACCGAGAGGCATACTTCTGACCACGGTGGAAAAGGCGGTCAACTGGGCGCGGAAGTCTTCGGTGTGGCCCATGACCTTCGGGCTGGCCTGCTGCGCCATCGAGATGATGTGCACCGCCGCATCCCGCTTCGACATCGCCCGTTTCGGAATGGAAGCCTATCGAGCGTCCCCCCGGCAGGCGGATCTTTTGATCGTATCGGGGCGGGTGTCCAACAAGATGGCTCCGGTAATCAAGAGGCTTTACGACCAGATGGCCGAGCCAAAATGGGTGATTGCCATGGGCGCCTGTGCATCCACCGGGGGCGTGTTCAACAACTATGCCATCGTCCAGGGCGTGGACAAGATTCTCCCGGTCGATATCTACGTGCCCGGATGCCCCCCCAGGCCGGAGCAGTTGCTGGACGGGATCATGAAACTGCATAAGAAGATCATGACCGAGTCGCTGAAGAAGCAGCCAAGTCGGTTAGCGGATAAAGACAAACCGGTCATCGGATAAAGCGCCCAGACGGGCGCCCGTCCGGGCGGATTCAACGGATGAACTCGCTGGAGAGTTGAGTTGGAGAACTTAGTCTTAACACGGCTGAAAGAAAAACACCCCGCCTCGATTTTGGAGAGTGCTGAATTCCGCGGGGATTTGACCATCGTGGTCAAAAGGGAGGACATTGTGCGCGTCTGCCGCTTCCTGCACGATGATGCGGACCTTTCGTTCAACTTCCTGTCCGACTTGACGGCGGTCGATCGCTCGGCAAGAGAACCGAGATTTGATGTGATATATCATCTCTTCTCCCTGGATAAGAACCACAGAATGAGGTTGAAGGTGAGAGCTGACGAGGACCAAGCTGTGCCCTCGGTTACCTCGATCTGGAGCAACGCCGACTGGTTCGAGAGGGAGGTCTTCGACATGTTTGGCATCGCCTTCGAGGGTCATCCGGACCTGAGAAGGATACTAATGCCCAACGACTGGGTCGGCCATCCGCTGAGAAAGGACTTTCCGCTGACCAAGGAAGAGGTGATGTTCTCGCATAACAAGAATCGTCCTCCGCAAATCAAATGAGCGAAGATTTCCATGCCGTTTTCGAGAGGTAGAGTTTGAACCTGCAGACCCAGCACAGAATAGAGAAAGTCGGCGACAACACCATGATTCTCAACATGGGGCCGCAGCATCCCGCGACCCATGGTGTGCTGAGGGTGATCTTGGAACTGGACGGAGAGACCGTGGTCAAGGCCACACCGGACATCGGTTTTCTGCATACCGGCATCGAGAAGACCATGGAGAGCAAAACCTATTCTCAGGTCATTCCGCTCACCGACCGGATGGATTACGTGGCCAACCTTTCCAACAACTTAGCCTACCTTCTGTCGGTGGAGAAACTTCTTGACATCCAGGCCCCGCCCAAAGCTCAGTTCGCCAGAGTGCTCTTAACCGAGCTGACCCGAATTGCCAGCCACTTGGTCTGGGTCGGATCTCACGCCCTGGACATGGGCGCCATGAGCATGCTGATCTACGCCTTCCGGGAGCGGGAGAAGCTCATGGACATATTCGAGCTCTGCTCCGGCCAGAGGATGATGACCTCCTATTTCAGGATCGGCGGGCTGGCCCAGGACATACCGGACGGATTCGAAGCAAAGGTCAGAGAAGTATTGGACACCTTTCCCGGACGCATCGACGATTACGAAAACCTGCTCACCAAGAACCGCATCTGGCTCAATCGCACCGTCGGGATCGGAAAGATATCCGCACAAGACGCCATCGACTTGGGCGTCTCCGGTCCCATATTGAGAGCTTGTGGGATTGGCTGGGACATCAGGAAATCGAGTCCTTACTCAGGTTATGACAAGTTTGAATTCGACATACCCACCCGCACGAAGGGTGACGTTTACGATCGCTACCTGGTTCGCATCGAAGAAATGAGACAGAGCCTAAGGATCGTCGGACAGGCCTTGGACGGGCTTCCCGAGGGGGATCACGTGGCCAGAGTTCCCGGTGTGGTGCTTCCTCCCAAGGAGGAGGTTCTGTCGAACATCGAGGCTCTGATATTTCAGTTCAAGCTGGTGGTGGAAGGATTCTCTGCGCCGGTCGGCGAGGTCTACCATTCCATCGAGTCTCCCAAGGGAGAGCTGGGCTACTATATCGTCTCCGACGGGTCGGGTAAGCCCTACCGGGTTAGGGTACGACCGCCCTGCTTTGTCAACCTAGGCGCTTTGGCCAAGATGATCGAAGGTAGGCTGATGGCCGACGTGGTGGCCACAATCGGCAGCATTGATATCGTGCTGGGGGAGATCGACCGGTAAGCAGATTTAAGGTTTAAGGTTAAAGGTTAAAGGTTCAAAGTCCAGAGTCAGGAGTCTTAAGTCTAAGGTTTAAGGTCATCTCAAATGTTAAGCGAAACGGCGCAAAAGAGAATAGCTGAGCTGAAGGGCAAATTCCCGAAGAAAAGAAGTGCCATTCTTCCTGCCATGCATGTAGTACTGGAGGAAGTCGGCTTCTACAATAGGGATACCTTAGAGCAGGTGGCGGATATTCTGGGTTTGAGCGAAATGGAGGTTGCGGAGACGCTCTCATTCTATACCTACTTCCCCAAGGAGGGGGTGGGCAAGTATCACATCCAGATTTGCACCAACGTTTCCTGCATGCTGGCGGGGGGCGAGCAGTTGAAGGCATACCTGGAGGAGAAACTCGGTATAAAGGTAGGCCAGACCACCCCGGACGGACTCTTTACCCTGACCGAGGTGGAATGTCTTGGCTCCTGCGGCACCGCTCCGGTTATGCAAATAAACCAGAAATACTACGAGAACTTGACCCGGGCCAAGGTGGATGAGATCCTGGCAGCGTTAAGAGAGGGCAAGGAGATATAGCTGGCTGATGGAGAAGATACTGTTCAAACATATAGATGTCCCGGACCAATACAGGATCGACACCTACATCAAGAATGGCGGCTACCGGGCCTTGCCAAAAGCTCTGAAGGAGCACAGTCCGGACGAGTTGATTGAGATGGTGAAGAAATCCGGTTTGAGAGGAAGGGGAGGGGCCGGTTTCCCGGCCGGAATGAAGTGGGGCTTCGTTCCCAAGGACTCACCCAAGCCCAGGTTCCTGCTCTGCAACGCGGATGAAGGAGAACCCGGCACATTCAAGGATCGGACTCTGATAGAGAAGGATCCGCACCAACTGATAGAGGGAATCATCATCGCCGCATATGCAATCGGAGCGCATCGTGCCTTCATCTATATCCGGGGAGAGTTTTGCTTCGGTGCCAACCGACTTGAAGAGGCGATAGGGGAATGCTATCAGAAGGGATACCTGGGCAAGAACATCCTGGGATCGGGTTTCGATCTGGATCTGAGCATATATCGGGGCGGAGGGGCCTACGTGTGCGGGGAGGAGACTTCGCTGATGGAATCCATCGAGGGGAATAGGGCCAACCCCAGGCTCAAACCTCCCTTTCCTGCAGCAGTGGGCCTTTACCAGAATCCCACGGTGATCAACAACGTCGAGACCCTGTCCAACCTTTCGCACATCATTCTTAACGGAGGCGATTGGTATGCGGGCCTGGGCATGCCCAAGAGCACCGGGACCAAGATATTCTCCCTCTCCGGGCACGTAAACAAACCGGGTAATTACGAGCTTCCCATGGGAGTTACCTTGAAGGAACTGATCTACGAGCACGGCGGCGGGATAAAGGACGGCCGCAACCTCAAGGCGGTGATACCCGGGGGAGTCTCCACGCCGGTTCTGACCGCCGACTCGGTTGACGTCAAGATGGATTTCGACTCCCTCTACGAGGCAGGATCGCTTTTGGGATCGGGCGCCACCATCGTGATGGATGAGACCACCTGCATGGTGAAGGTGGCCTACCGTATATCGAAATTCTTCGAGCACGAGTCGTGCGGCAAGTGCGTGCCCTGTAGAGAGGGGACCAGATGGATCCGGCAGATTATGGGGAGGATTGAAAACGGAAAGGGGAGAGAGGAAGACATCGAGCTGTTGCGGGACATCTGCGCCAACATCGCCGGGAAGACCGTCTGCCCCCTGGCGGACGGGGCGGTGGTCCCCATCACCAGCACCATCGAGAAGTTCCGGGACGAGTATGAGTATCACATAAGGAACAAGAAGTGCATGGTGGATTTGGGACAGAGATTTGTCTGAAGCGGTCAACGGATCGAACGGATTAAGCGGATAAAACCGTTAACGGATGGAGCGCCCAGACGGGCGCCCGTCCGGGCGGATTGAACGGATGAGGTAGGTTAAAGGGATTTAGCGGCGGACGGCGGACTGCCGACGGCGGACATAACCCGATCGATCAACGGATTAAACGGATTCAGCAGATAAGATGGTGACTTTAACCATAGACTGCAAGCAGGTGACGGTGGAGGAGGGGACCACCATCCTGAAGGCTGCCGAGAAGCTCGGCATCGAGATTCCCACCTTCTGCTTTCACGATAAACTGGAAGCGGTGGGATCATGCCGGATGTGTCTGGTGGAGGTGGAGAAGATGTGGAAACTTCAGGTTGCCTGTGCCACCACGGTCTCGGAGGGAATGGTGGTGAAGACCGACACGCCTCAAGTTAGAGCCGCCAGAAAGGGTGTTCTGGAATTTCTGCTTATCAATCACCCGCTGGATTGTCCTGTCTGCGACAAAGGCGGGGAATGCGAGCTTCAGAATCTGGTCTTCAAATACGGGTCGGACAAGAGCAGATATAAAGAGGAAAAGAGGAGATTTCCGGTCGACCCCAAATCCAAATACGATGACCTCGAAATCGGACCGCAGATAGTACGGAACATGAATCGCTGCATCCTGTGTCGCAAATGCGTGCGGTTCTTAAACCAGATCGCGGGTGAGACAGATCTCGGTACTTTTGGAAGGGCGGCTAAGTCGCAGATCAACACGCTGCCGGACATCCCGCTTGACAACCCGTACTCCGGAAACGTCGTGGAGATCTGTCCGGTGGGCGCCCTCACCTCCAAATCGTTCAGATACAAGGTCAGGGTCTGGGAGACCGAAGTTACGCCTTCGATCTGCCCTCACTGCGCGGATGGCTGTAACATCAAGCTGTGGACCAAAGACGATAAGATATATCGCATCACTTCGAGAAGAAACGATCAGGTGGACGAGGGATTCCTCTGCGATAAGGGCAGATTCGGCTTCGAGTTGATCAATTCGCCCGACCGGCTAACACAACCCCTGGTCAGGAAGAACGGTGAATTCTCGCCAGTCGACTGGGACGAGGCGATTGAGCTGGCGGCGTCCAGGTTCAAAACGATAAAGCAAGGATCAGGCACCGATTCGCTGGCCGGAGCGGGATCATCCAAGCTGACCAACGAAGAGTCTTATCTGTTTCAGAAGTTCGTCCGTGTGGCGCTGGGAACGAACAACGTGGATCATCGAATCGGTTCGAAACATCTGCTGCCGGGCTCCTCTCTCAGAGACAATGGTCATGTTTTCGGTATGGTCAATTCTATCGCCGAGATTGAAAAGGCGCAATTGATGCTGGTGCTGGGCTGTGATCTGGAAAACGAACATCCCATTCTGAACCTGCGTGTGATCAAGTCTGTCCGCAGTGGCAATTCTCTGGTTGCGGCGAATTCGAAGAGCACTCGATTAAGCAGGTTCGCTGAAGACGATCTGATCTACAAGAAGGGAACCGAGGCAGTTCTTCTGAACGGTCTTCTGCATGAGTTGGGGGAGAATCCGCCGCAGACTAACAGGTCAAAGTCTTCCGAGACAACCGGAATCGCTGTAGAGAAGATCAGAGAGTTGGCGCAGGCTTTAAAGAAGGCTGATAGCGTCATAATCCTTTGCGGGAGGGAGATCGCCGATCATCCCGAGAGCTCAGAGTTGCTGAGCAAGCTACAGAATCTGATGCGTCTTGCAGGAGACCAGGGCAGAGCTAACTCTGGAGTCAATCTGTTGTTGACTGAATGCAATTCGCAGGGAGCAATGGACTGCGGGGTCCTGCCGGATCGGCTTCCGGGATGCGCAGACATCGCTGATGACGACTCACGAGGCAAAGCGGAGCAAATCTGGAATGCAAAAATCCCGCAGAGCCCTGGCCAGAACTTCAATCAGATGCTCGAAGCGATTCACCAGGGGAAGATAAAAGCGATGTATGTCGCTGGCGCGGACCCCGTGAATGAATACCCGGAGCCAGCATACGTAAGGGATGCACTACGGAAACTCGAATTCCTGGTGGTGCAAGATATCCTCTCGACGGAAACCGCCAAGCTGGCTCACGTGGTCCTGCCCGGCGCGTCCTTTGCGGAGAAGGAAGGAACGCTCACCAACGTAGAGGGAAGGATACAGAGAGCAAGGAGAGCTTTCGATCCTCCGGGGAATTCAAAGGCAGACTGCCACATTATCTCTATGTTGGCCCAAGTCATGGGTTATGATTTCGACTATAAATCGCCTGTGGACATTTTCGCAGAGCTTGCCAGGGTTTCGCCGATTCACGAGGGAATGAGTTGGGCAAAACTGGGTGATACAGGAAAACGGTGGCAGAGGGCTTAGGATAGTATGCTCGCATTCATCATCATATCGGTAGTAAAGATAGTGGTGGTTCTGGTCGTCTTCCTGCTTATGATTGCCTACCTCACCTGGGTGGAGAGGAAACTGCTGGGACACTTCCAGGTGAGGCTGGGTCCCATGCGGGTTGGGCCGCATGGCCTTCTCCAGCCCATCGCCGACGGCATCAAGCTCTTGCTCAAAGAAGATATCATTCCGACGAACGTAAACAAATTCATTTACATTATGGCGCCGATGGTGACCTTCGTCCCGGCTTTGATCATAATGGCGGTGATTCCATTCGGGGACACCTTCGAGTTGTTCGGGCACAAGATCGACATGGTGATCTCCAACTTCAATATGGGGATACTCTATATATTCGCGGTGACCTCGCTGGGGGTTTACGGCATTGTCCTGGCGGGCTGGTCCTCCAACAACAAGTACTCGCTGATGGGCGGTCTGAGATCGTCCGCCCAGATGATCAGCTACGAGGTCTCGCTGGGTCTTTCGTTGATCGGAGTGCTGATGATCGCCGGATCATTCAGCTTGGTGGAGATAGTGAATGCCCAGGACAAGTTCATCCACTGGTTTATCTTCCGCCAGCCATTGGGATTCATCCTGTTCTTGGTCTGCGGCATCGCGGAGGTCAACAGGATTCCCTTCGATCTTCCCGAGGCGGAAAGCGAACTGGTGGCAGGATATTTCACCGAGTACTCGTCCATGAAGTTCGCCATGTTCTTCCTGGGAGAGACCGGCGCCATGATCAACATCTCTGCAATCGCCACCACCTTGTTTTTGGGCGGCTGGCACGGACCGTTCCTGCCGCCGGTGGTTTGGTTCCTAGTGAAGATGGCGGGATTCCTCGTCCTAATCATCTGGCTCTGGGCCACCTTTCCCAGGTTCAGGTATGATCAGTTGATGAGCTTCGGCTGGAAGGTGTTGCTGCCGCTGGCGATTCTCAATGTGTTTATCACGGGGATCATAATGGTACTGTAAGAGAAGTTCAAAAGTTCAAGGATCCAAGGATTCGAGGGTTCAAAGGATCAAGAGTTCAAAGGTTCAAGCATGTTTGAGGTTCTGAAGACCATATTTTGGGCGCTGCCCCGGGGATTGTCGATCACCTTGAAGTATCTGTTCTCCAAGCCGACCACGGTGAGATATCCCGAGCAGAGGCTGACGCTGTCTCCTCGTTATCGAGGCTTGCACTACCTGAAGAGGAACGATGACGGGTCGGAGAAATGCGTCTGCTGCGGTCTGTGCGCTGCTGCCTGTCCGGCAGGGTGCATATACATGGAACCCGCCGAGAACGAATTCGGCGAAAGATACGCCAAGGTGTATGAGATAAACGAGCTTCGCTGCATATTCTGCGGTTACTGTCAGGAAGCCTGCCCTAAGGAGGCGATATTCTTGGGGAAAGAATACGAGTTCGCGACGGATAGACGGGAGAAGTTGATATACACGAAGGAGGACCTGCTGGTGCCTGAAAACAAAGGAGTGTCGGCGGGAAAAACGGATTGAACGGACAAGGTAGTTGCAGGAGATTTTTGCGGTGGACGGTGGACTGTCGACCGTGGACTTAACAGAACCGGTCAGCGGATGGAACGGATTGAACGGATAAGGTGATTGCGACGGTTTTGCCGTGGACGGCGGACCGTCGACCGTGGACTTCTCCGGATCGGTCAACGGATGAAGCGGATTGAACGGATCACAGTCCTTGGAGAGGTTTTGCGGCGGACGACGGACGACCGACGACGGACTTCAACGTACTGAACGGATAACAAGATGGAAATTCTGATCTTCGCCATATTGGCCCTGGTTGCAGTCAGTTGCTCCATCCTGGTGATCAGCCAGAGGAGCGCGGTTTCAAGCGCGCTCTTCTTGATCGCCACCATGGTCAGCATAGCCATGCTCTTTCTGCTTTTGAACGCACCCTTTCTGGCTGCCATCCAAATCATAGTCTATGCCGGCGCCATCATGGTGCTCTTCATCTTCGTCATCATGCTTCTGAATCTGCGAAAAGACGAGTTCGGACCGGAAAGAAAGAAGGCCCAGAGATTCTTTGGGATCCTCTTGGTCTTTCTGCTTCTGATCGGACTGGCCACCATAATCGAACTTGGAGCGTTTGGTTTGGAATCAACCGGTGAGATTTCGCAGCCCTCGGCCCCGGCGGGACCCGAGCCGCTAGCTCAACTTCTGTTCACCAAGTACCTGTTCCCGTTCGAGCTGGCCTCGATCCTGCTTCTGGTGGCCATCGTCGGCGCGGTGGTTATGGCGAAAAGGAGATTATAGCCTGTTATAAGGAATAACCGATGGTTTCATCCTCTGCATACATGATATTGAGCGCGACGATCTTCGCTATAGGTGTGCTGGGCGTGCTGGTCAGACGAAATGTCTTGGTCATGTTCATGTCCATAGAGCTGATGCTGAATGCGGTCAACTTGGCTTTGGTGGCGCTGTCCAGGCAACTCGGTTCGCTGGATGGCCAGGTGCTGGTATTTCTGGTCATAACTGTGGCGGCGGCGGAGGCTGCCGTGGGACTGGCCATAATCATATGCTTGTTCAGAAACAAGAAGAGCGTTAACGTGGACGACTTCAACCTGATGAAATGGTAAAACGTCCGCAGTCGGTCGTCCGCCGTCCGCGGCAAAAACATCTTTTCCTGCGGATTGCGGATAGTCGACGGCGGACAACGAAGAAAACATGAACTACGTTTATCTGGTTCCATTATTCCCGCTGATCGGCTTTCTAGCCAACGGCATCATAGCGCTTGCCCAGAAGGCTGGTTATGAGCAAAGAAGCCCGGTGAGGGGTTGGGTCAGCTGGATAGGCTGTGGTTCTGTTGGTCTCTCCTTCTTGACCTCCATCGTGCTTTTCTTTGAACTTCTGGCACTGCCGGCAGGGGAGAGGGCGGTGCAGAAGATCGCCTTCCCCTGGATTCTCTCCGGGAAGTTCCAGATCGACATCGGGTTTCTGCTCGACCCGCTCTCCTCGATTATGATTTTGGTGGTCTGCGGGGTCGGGTTCTTCATACACGTTTACTCCACCGGCTACATGGCAGAGGACAAGGGATATGCCCGCTATTTCTCGTACCTGAATCTCTTCACCTTCTTCATGTTGATGCTGGTTCTCTCCAACAACTTCCTGCTGCTTTACCTGGGATGGGAGGGAGTTGGATTGTGCTCCTACCTTTTGATAGGCTTCTGGCACGAGAAGAAGAGCGCGTCGGATGCAGGGAAAAAGGCGTTCATTGTTAACCGGATAGGTGATTTCGGCTTCGCGCTGGCAGTGATGTTGATCTTCTGGACCTTCGGAAGCCTGAACTTCACCCAGGTGTTCGAAAACGCTCCGCACGTCCTGGCTCTGGGCGGCGGATTAGTTACCGCCATGACCCTGCTCCTCTTTATGGGGGCCACCGGCAAGTCCGCCCAGATTCCGCTGTACGTTTGGCTTCCCGATGCCATGGAGGGTCCCACTCCGGTCTCGGCATTGATTCATGCCGCCACCATGGTGACCGCGGGAGTTTACATGGTGGCCAGATGTCACGCCCTCTTTCTCTTGGCTCCGATTACCATGGGAGTGGTGGCGGTGATCGGCGCGGCCACCGCCATCTATGCTGCTTCCATAGGCCTGGTGCAGAATGACATAAAGAGAGTTTTGGCCTACTCCACCATCAGCCAGCTGGGTTACATGTTCCTGGCATGCGGGGTGGGGGCATTTGCCGCGGGCATATTCCATCTCATGACCCACGCCTTCTTCAAGGCGCTGCTCTTCTTGTCCGCAGGGTCGGTTATGCATGCCTTAGCCGGGGAGTTGAACATGCAGAAGATGGGTGGCTTGAAGAAGTATCTGCCGACCACCTTCCTCTGTTTTCTGGCCGGCACGTTGGCCATATCCGGAATCCCTCTCTTCTCCGGGTTCTTCAGCAAGGACGAGATCCTATGGAAGGCCTTCTCCAGCCCCCACGGTCATATCCTGCTCTGGGTCGTCGGGGTGGTCACGGCCGGGCTAACCGCCTTTTACATGTTCCGGCTCTTCTTCATGACCTTCATGGGGAAGTCCAGGATGGATGCCAAGGTTGAGGCTCATGTCCACGAGTCGCCCAAGCCGATGACCATACCTCTGATTGTACTGGCGATCCTGTCGGTGATCGGCGGCTACGTCGGGATTCCTCACGTTCTGGGAGGATCCAACAGGATCGACGGATTTCTGTCGTCGGTCTTCGCGCATGGCGAACCCGCAGCTCACGAGGTGGCGCATCATTCGGCTTCGACAGAGTACCTTTTGATGGCAATCTCCGTCGTGGTGGTGCTGATCGCAATTCTTGTGGCGTATCGATTCTACGTTAAGAATCTGCGGATTCCCAAGCGGCTGGCGGAGAAGTACAGGTCTGCTTATCGGGTCCTACTCAACAAGTATTATGTGGATGAACTATATGCCAAGGTCATCGTTAATCCGCTTCTGAACCTGGCGCTGCTCTTGTGGAAGAGATTCGACGTTCTGGTTATAGACGGCGCGGCCAACGGAATCGCCTCTTTGGTCAAGGGCGCAGGATCGATCATCAGACGAACCCAGACGGGCTACTTGCGCAACTACGCCCTTTCGCTGATTTTTGGCGCGACGCTGATTTTGGTTTATTACATATTCAGGTGAGGACATTTTGGATAGCTGGATATTGACCATACTCACGTTCTTCCCCATGCTGGGAGTTCTGATATTGCTCCTGGTCGATCGGGAGAGGCAGGGCAGCATCAGAAGCATTGCATTCGTCACCTCCCTGCTGAATGCCGCATTCTCGCTCTACGTTTATTTCAACTTCGCCGCGGATTCGGCAGCCATGCAGTTCTCGGTGAACAAGAGCTGGATCGACAGCCTGGGGATAAGCTATCATCTCGGTATCGATGGGATAAGCCTGTTTTTGGTTCTGCTGACCACCTTTCTGACTCCCCTGGCGATTCTCTCGTCATGGTCGGCGGTCACCAAGAAGGTCAAAGGCTACTACATATCCATGCTTTTCCTGGAGACCGGGATGATAGGGGTGTTCGTCTCCCTGGACCTGTTCCTCTTCTACGTCTTCTGGGAGTTAATGCTGGTCCCCATGTATTTCCTGATAGGCATCTGGGGCGGCCCCAGAAGGATCTATGCCACCATCAAGTTCGTGCTGTTCACCATGACCGGCTCGCTTCTGATGCTGGTGGCCATTCTGGTCCTTTACTTCATGAACCATGCTTTCACCGGAACATACACATTCAATCTTCTGGAGATAGCCGAGCTTCCCATTCCGCTGGGTGCTCAATTCTGGCTCTTCTTTGCCTTTGCCTTGGCTTTCGCCATCAAGGTGCCCATGTTCCCGTTTCACACCTGGCTTCCGGATGCGCACGTTGAAGCTCCCACAGCCGGATCGGTCATCCTGGCGGGCGTCCTGCTGAAGATGGGGACATACGGATTCTTACGGTTCTGTCTGCCGCTGTTCCCCAACGCGTTTATGGACAACGTTCCGCTCTTCTCCATCCTGGCGATAATCGGCATAATCTACGGGGCGATTGTGTCCATCAGGCAGGTGGACATAAAAAGCCTGGTGGCGTTCTCGTCAGTGAGCCATCTGGGTTTTGTAATGCTGGGACTTTTTGCCTTGAACCTCCAGGGCATGGAGGGAGGCATACTACAGATGATCAATCACGGAATCTCCACCGGGGCGCTCTTCTTGATCGTGGGGATGATATACGAGCGAAGGCATACCCGGTTGATATCCGATTTCGGCGGCGTGTCGAAGAAGATGCCGGTCTTTGCAGCCTTCTTCATGATTGTCGCTCTCTCGTCGATCGGACTGCCCGGAACCAACGGCTTCGTGGGAGAGTTCACCATCCTTCTGGGAACATTCAAGTCGAACGTGGTTTATGCTGTATTGGGAGCGGTGGGAATCATTCTGGCCGCCGTCTACATGCTCTGGATGTATCAGCGGGTCATGTTCGGGAAGATCACCAAGCCGGAGAACGAAAATCTGAAGGACCTGAACCTGCGAGAGAAGCTGGTCCTCATACCGCTCATCATAGCCATCTTCTGGATCGGCATCTATCCCAAGCCGTTCTTCAGCAGAATGGAACCCTCGGTGAAAGCTCTGATTGAGAATGCACAGACCAAGTATGGAGAGAATCAATCGTTCCAGGAGAGTCTTACTCTGGATTCGCAGCAGATTGAGCAGATGGATGAAGAAAGCGAGGATTGAGATTCGGAGTTAGGAGTGCGAAATTGGGAGAGAGCTTGATGGATTGGGTTATGCCAAACATAAATCTCGAATTGATTCTGCCGGAGATCATTCTGTGCGTTTTTGCCATCCTGATTCTGATCCTGGATCCGTTTCTGTCCAAGGACAAGAAGATTATCTCCGGGCATCTGAGTTGGATAGCATTGGTCCTTGCGTTTTTGGCGGCCTTGCGCCTCTGGGATCTGCAGGAGACGACCTTCAGCCAGATGTTTTTGGTGGATAATTACGCCAGCTTCTTCAAGTTTATCTTCCTGGTCGGATCGTTTTTGATCGTCTGTGTTTCATTGAGCTATCTGAAAAGAGAGGAGATTCTTCACGGCGAGTACTTCAGCCTGATCCTGTTCTCCACCCTGGGGATGATGCTCTTGGCATCCGGCTTTGACTTAGTCGTCATCTTCCTGGGCCTGGAGATCATGTCGATCTCGCTGTACGTTCTTACAGGTTTCAGAAGGAGTGATCCTAAGTCCAATGAAGCCTCCCTGAAATACTTCCTGATGGGAGCATTCGCCACCGGTTTTCTGCTTTACGGAATCGTGATGATCTATGGCGCTGTGGGAAGCACCAACTTGGAGCAGATAATCAGGAGCATAGCCTTAGGCGAGGTCGGATCGAGTCTCATGGTCTGGGCCGGCGCGGGACTGCTTTTAGTTGGCTTTGGATTCAAGATAGCCTCGGTTCCCTTTCACATGTGGGTGCCGGACGTATATCAAGGCGCGCCTACTCCAATTACTGCCTTCATATCCGCCGGTCCCAAGGCGGCGGGGTTTGCCGCGCTGCTGCGAGTGTTCCTGTTCTGCTTCGTGACCATTAAGGTGGACTGGACCACGATCGTATGGATCATGGCGGTTCTGACCATGACCGCAGGCAACATCATCGCCATCGCCCAGTCGGATATCAAGAGAATGCTGGCCTACTCCTCGATCGCCCACGCGGGCTACGTTCTCGTGGCTCTGGTGGCGGGCGGGGAGACCGGAGTCTCCAGCGCGCTCTTTTATCTTCTGGCCTACACCTTCATGAACATCGGGGCCTTCACGGTTGTGATTCTGCTGGGCCGAAAGGGTGAGGAAAACACGGGGCTGGATGACTATTCCGGCCTGGGAACTCGATCCCCACTCTTGGCCATTCTGATGACCGTGTTCATGTTCTCTCTGGCAGGATTCCCACCCACCGCAGGATTCATGGGCAAATTCTATGTTTTCAGCGCAGCGGTGAAATCGGGATTCGTCGGCTTGGTCATAATCGGAGTGCTAAACAGCCTGATCTCAGTCTACTACTACTTGAGAGTGGTGGTCATTATGTTCATGCATCCCCCTAAAGCAGAAGCCCAAAGAATCCCCGTAGCTTTCGGCGCCGCCCTCGTGTTGTTGATCTCCATCTGGGGTGTGCTGCAGATGGGAATACTCCCCGATAGTCTTCTCAGTCTGGCCCAAGCCTCAGTCTCCTCGATATTCTAGTCTTGAACCTAACGCGCGCGAGCAGGTTTTGTAGGCGTACTCTTCAGAGTGCGAGGGGCGGCTCGGCGCGGAAAATTGAATAAGCGTGGTTCAGAGCTGTCAACGGATTAATCTCTTGTTCGGACAGGGGTTGCCCATACGGGCACGTCCGTGCACCCCTGTTCGTGAGAAGGGTGGGGGTGCAACCCCCACCCTAGCGACTGGAGTTCAACGGATGCAGGAAGACAGGATGCTGATCTCCGTTTCATCCGATACGCCCTAGCTTCCCGTTGGTGTTCTTGACCAACCGGACATGAACGGCGGTGAAGAACACCCGCCCTCAGCAAGGGTTTTGTAGCCGCACTCTTTAGAGTGCGAGGGGGCTGGGTGGACAGCATTGAATGTGGGGGGTGGAGCTGTCAGCGGATTTAGCGGATTGGAGGAAACAAGCTGATGTTATCTGCTTCATCCGTTACATCCGTTGACCGACTTCAGCTCTTCTTTTCTGAAAGTCTCTGGCCTGATGCATGAAGGCCTCCAGGCGGGTGATCTCGTTCGAGTCCTCCTGGCCTTCGTAGGCGAGGTTTAGGAAGGGGAAGTTGCCGAAGTCTTCCCTCAGCTTCTTCGACATGGCGGTGACCACGGTTCCGGGCATGCAGGTGAAGGGCATGGCGTTCACCACTCCGGAGAGACCCTGGTGAATGTATTCGACCGCCTTGCCAATGGAGAGAATGGCCTCCCCGCCGAAGGATTCGTGCAGGTAGGGGCTGGCCAGCCCCAGCACTTCCCCGATGGTGGGTTCGTGGCAATCGAGAATGGCTCCTCTCAGTCTTTTCTCCAGCCGGTGCTCCTTCTTCCTCTGCACCCAGTCGGTTAGCCATGCCTTGGCATAGTCCTTGTACTTTCTCTGCAGTATACTGTAACTTTTGTACATGTGAGTGGTATAGTTGATCCACTCCGCCATGCCCGCCAGCCATACCTCGCCGCCCAGGGACTCGATCTTTCTCACCAGATCATTGTTGGAGAACCGGTTCGATCTTATGTAGATTTCTCCGACCACTCCGATGATCGGTTTCCTCTCGTTTCTGTCGACCTCGATCTTGGAGAATCTCTCTTTAGCCCAGGTGAGAGTTTCCTCTATATCTCCTTTTGATTGGATGGCTCGGGCCAATTGGTCCAGGCAGCTAGCGTACACTCGATCGGTTTCTCCCTTGTTCCTCTCATAGGGCCTGGTCTGATGCAAAAGCTTGATCAGAAGATCGGTGGCCACCATTCCCTTCCAGGCCAGCTTGCGGAAATTGCCGTCAAGGTTCGAGACGGTACCGTATCCGTCATCCGAATCGGGAGAGATGATAGGGACGTTCGGAAATCCCATCTCGTCCAAGATCGTCCGGTGCAGGTTGTGATATTGCCCGAAGCGGCAGGGTCCGTTGGCCTTGGGCATGAAGAAGGCCACCTTCTCCGGCTTGATCCCCGGTTTGTTTAAGAATTTCAAAAGGTCACCCGTGGTCAGAATGCAGGGATAGCACTCCTTTCCGGAGGTGTGTTTTCTCCCCAGGATGAGAGTCTCCTCATCCGATTCGTCCAGAACGTGGGCCTCCTGCCCGCAGGCGTTCATGGCAGACTTGAAGGCGAAGGCGTGGTCGCACATGTAGGGGATGTAGACAGTCCGGTGATTCTGCGGAGCCGCAACCTTGGGTATCGCAAAGTACCGTTCCATCTCCTCCGGGGCCCGATACTTCTTCAGGCTGTCCAAGAATGCCTCGCAGCGGGTGATGACGCCGGCGTCGGCCGAATGTTCATCCAACTCGATCATGAGGAACGGTTTCTCGCCAAGATTCTTCCTGAAGAAATGGATAATGAAGGAATCCGGCCCGCAGCCGAAGTTGGATACGTAAAGGCCGAAAAGATTCTTGTTATCTCTCAAGAGTTCAGAGGATGCCAGTATCTTCTGCCCATACTTCCAATACATATTGGGGAGGTGATCCTTCCGGATATTGGGATCGTTGACCAGGAAATCCATAGGGATTGCCAACACACCAAGATCCGCCAGCTTCCTGGGAAGATTCAAGCTCAAATCGGGATCACAGGTATTATAGGGTCTCCCCACGATAAGCAGGGCCTTTTCATCTTCTTTCAAGTTCTGCAAGGTTTCCTGCCCCATAGAGGAGAGCCGTCTGTAGAACTCCTCCTGGCAGTCCTCCGCTTTGCGCATGGCCCGGTCGATCTGTCCCCTGACTTTGCCCAACTCCTTGCCCAGCTTGACCAGCGCTCTTAAGAGCACACTTCTGTCCAGTTGGAAATAGACCGGGAAGGAGAGAAGCTTGGTGGGATGGTCACTCAGATCGATGGCGGTTTTGATCACATAAGGCAGCGACTGGACGTAAGGGCAGGCATAGTTTTCGGTGTTGTGGTCGTCCTCCTTCTTCATGTTGATCAGGCTGGGCAGGAAGATGTAATCCACCTTCTTCTTGAGCAGATTGAGGACGTGACCATGCGCCACCTTCACCGGGAAACAGCTCTCGGAAAGCACCCGCTCCACCCCCTCGCGGATTATCTGTTTGTTGGTCGGGTCGGAGAGCACAACCTCAAAGCCCAACTCCTCAAGGAAGGTGGCCCAGTAGGGGAAGAGGTCGTAGAAATAAAGCGAGCGGGATATCCCGATTCTCTTTCTTTTCTTGACCTGCGAATCCGAACGAGCGGTTACAAACTCCTTGTGGATATTGAAGAGAATCTTCTCTCTCTCCTTGAAGAGATTGGGAATCCCGGACCTCTTCGTCTTTCTCTTGGTGTCATACTTCTCGCAGCGGCTTCCATAGAATAGCGACGGCTCGCCTTCGATCTTTACCTCTTTGATTTCGCAGTTGTTGGGGCAGTCGGTGCATTCGAAGGTGGAGATGGAGTATTGTTTCTCAGAGAGATCGAATCCCTTGAAACTGCTTTTCTCTCCGTGATGCCCCTCCATGGCCAGGATAGCCGCCCCGATTGCTCCGGTGACGTCATGATGAGGCGGCACGGTGATCTTTTTTCCGGTGACTTTCTCGAATGCCGCCACCACCGCCCTGTTCCAGGCCACCCCGCCCTGGAAGAAGATGTGATCGCCCACCCTCTTGTCTCCAACCACTTTGTTCAGATAATTGTAGACGATGGAATATGCCAGCCCTGCCACGAGATCGTCCTTTGGAACGCCCGCCTGCTGGTGCGCCACCAGATCGGATTCCATGAAGACCGTGCACCGTTCCCCGCAGTTAACCGGGCATTTGGCCTTCAGCGCCAGATCTCCGAACTCCTCCTCGATGTTGATGGAGAGCTTCTCTGCCTGTTCCTGCAGGAACGAACCGGTGCCGGCGGCACATACCTTGTTCATCTCGAAGTCGACCACCGCCCCGTCCTGCAGGCTGACGTATTTGGAGTCCTGACCTCCTATTTCGAATATGGTATCGACCTTGTGGTCTATGCTGACCGCGGCTACGGCCTGAGCGGTAATCTCGTTGTGTACCACGTCCGCGCCCACGAAGTCGCCGGTCAGATATCTTCCCGATCCGGTGGTTCCCACCCCCAGGATGTTCACCCGATCCTTGATCTGGTCACCGACTATCTTGAGTCCCCGTTTGACCGCCTCGATGGGACGCCCCTCGGTCATGAGGTAGATGCGCCCGATGACGTTTCTTTTCCGGTCGATGGCCACCACGTTGGTGGAAAGCGACCCCACGTCGATTCCCAGAAACGCATCGATTCTGCCCTCCTGCGGCGGGCGGTGACTCTTGGTTAGCTCAAAGTACTTGTTCTCGGGGAAGGCGAAGACCAGAGGATCTTTTCCCTTGTGGGGCTTTCTGCTGGAGGAAAGATACTCAGCCAGCCTCTCGAGTCCCAGGAACGGAATGTCTTCCTTCTCGCTTCCGATCACTGACAAGGCCGCTCCGATGGCCCCCATTTCCTTATGGAATTCGGGAATCACCAATTCGCCGGGTGAGAGCTCGAACACGCTCTCGAAGGCTCTTCTCATCCCCGGATTGGCTGCAACACCCCCCTGGAAGGAGATGGGCTTGACGATCTTCTTCCCCTTGGCAATGGAGCCCTTGAAGTTTCTGGCCATGGCAAAGCAAAGACCGGCCACGATGTCATAATCCGGGGTGGCGATCTGCTGTAAGTGAATCATGTCCGACTTGGCAAAAACGCTGCATCTGCCGGCGATACGGGGGGGATGCTCCGACTTGAGAGCCAGCTCCCCGAATTCGTCCTCGATGGAAATCTTGAGCCGGTTGGCCTGCTGATCCAGGAAAGACCCGGTGCCGGCGGCACAAAGCGTGTTCATGGAGAAATCTTCCAGCACGGGAGATTCGGCCGCCTCGTCCCATCGAAGCAGGATCAGCTTGGAGTCCTCTCCTCCCATCTCGATCACGGTGCGTACTTCGGGACACAACGAGCCGGTGGCCTTCACCTGGGCGATCACCTCGTTGACGAAGCTCCCGCCCAAAATAGAGGATATCAGCTTTCCGCCGGTTCCGGTGGCGGCCAGGGTCTTCACCTGATCCGGATTGTGCTGCCCGAAGAGTTCCTCCAGGATGGTTTTCAAGGTGAGCAGGGGCTGGCCGCTGGATCTTCGATAGAATGACTTCAGTATCTGGCCGCTGCGCGAAAGCAAGGTTGCTTTCACGCTAACCGATCCGATATCAACTCCCAGGTATAGATTCTCGCTCATTTTTCTCTAAGCCCGAAAAGGGATTTTCTGCCGATTGAATGCTTGGGTCCGGGCATCCTCCTATGGGACCAACTGTTGGAATAGATTATACGACCTCTGAGCAGGTTTGTAAAGGCTTTTTTTTAATGTCTCTCTACCTGTTCAGTTCATCAAGTTTGCGCTTTCTAATTGCGAAAAATGAGTTAAATTAGGGGGAGCTTGTGGAACGAGTTGAACCGCATTGTGTCTTCTTAATCAACTCTTCCTTTCAAACCGTGAAGCTTTGTGAACGATTGATGGGTCTCTTATGCCTCTTGCGGCGCTTCTGCTGATCTTGGTTTCGGCTTTCCTTCAGGCAGGCCTCAATTTCCTGATCAAGGGGAGCGATCGAAAGATCGCCCTGGCCACCGGGGCCTCCCTGCTGAGAATGATTGTCTTCTTCCCGGTGATCGTCTGGGGAAGAGGTCTGCTGGGAGCGGGAGATCTGCACATAACTGCTTGGTCCTGGGTCGGAATCGTGGCCTGCGGGGTCGTCGGAATGGTCTTTCATCTTCTGGTGGCAACCGCCTACGACAGGGAGGATCTCTCCATCGTCTACCCGGTGACCCGAAGCTTCGGCCCGATATTCATCCTGATCTTTGCCCTGATTCTGTTAGGCGAGAGGGTCTCCCTTCTGGGGTTCGTCGGGATCCTGGTAACCATATTCGGTTCCTATGTAGTCCACCTTCCCTCTTTCAGAGCGTCCGATCTTTACCTCCCGTTTAAGGCCTTCAAGAGCAAGCCCTTCCTCTTTTCGATGGGGGGCGGGGCTTGCACCGCCATCTACTCGCTGATAAACAAAAGAAACTTGGAGATGGTTGACCCGCTCACCCTCTACTATCTGATAATCATCTGCATGACGATATTTCTGACTCTCTTCCTTCTGGCCAGGGGGAGGTTGGCTGAAATAAGAGAGGAGGTCAATCACAATCTGAGGAGCCTTCTCTTGATCGGGTTCATGGGCTTCATCAGCGCCGCTTTGTTCCTCTTCGCCCTAAAGATGAGCAAGGTGAGCTATCTGGGGTCGGCAAGAAATATCAGCATAGTCTTCGGCGTCATTCTGGGGAGCTTTTTCCTCCGGGAGGGGTCCGGGAGAATACGATTTGTCGCCTCGCTTTTGATCCTAGCGGGGATATTCCTGCTGTCCGTTGGCTGAGTCCAACCGAACCAGGCTCTAACCTAAGTTGGGTCCTGGTTCCCACCGCTCCTTGACCATGGCTAGCCTGCACAATTTCCTTTATCGCCTGTACAAATATAGTGCGCAGCAGAGATTTGGGGCAAATTCGCACCTGAAACGTGTCCGGCCTAAGGTGCTTCCCAACAGCGGCTTATGACAATCGGTTAACTGTCAACATCAGCACGATGAGGTCGGCACGGCCGTTGCTATTAAGATCGAGTGAAACGGAGGATCAAGATGATTTCATTCTGGAAAAAAGCGCCGTACCTGTTCAGGAGGAAGAAGGCAGATTTTCCTCCGGCGCGACCTAAGGGACGAGTGCTCTTTGTGGATTTCCGTCAGACAGGCGAAGATGAGTACGCTTTGGTAGAGTCCACCAACATCGTCCTGACCAAACTGGTGTGGAAGAAGAAGGCGATCGACAGATTCATCAAGAGAAATCCGGAAGCATTGATCACCGTCTACTATCCAGAGGGTTCCGATTAGTCTGACGGGTCTTGGCGTCGCCGGGACCGGTCAAGGAGCTTACGAGCCCGTAAGAGACGGAGGATTGAAAATGAAAAAGGCAATTCAAAGAAGACGAATCTTGACTCTGATCCTACTCCTTGGAGTGGTCTTCATTTGGGGCGGATGTGCGGAGGACGAAGTCTACATATTTCGGCCCGATTACACGCCGCCCTCGGTGCCCAAGGGCCTCTTCAGCGTCACGATGGACGAGGCGGTATACTTGGAGTGGTATGAAAACGACGAGGACGATTTCAAAGAGTACCGCATCTACAGACGAGAAGACGGAGACGACTACTACTATCGAATTGCCACCACCAGGGCAAACAAGCACACGGATCGCGGCCTGGATAACGGATTCACTTACTTGTACACCGTGACGGCCGTGGATCGGCACGGAAACGAGAGCGACTTTTCTGATGTGGCCTATGATACTCCCAGACCGGAAGGCTCCGGTTTGGTGCTTCGGGATTACCATCGGTATCCCCACGTTTCGGGTTACGACTTCTCACGATTCGCGGTCGTGGGTTTCGATCAGAAGGGGGTGGATGTCTACGTCGACTATGATGATTATTACAAAGTCTATTTCCTGTGCGTGGCGGACGACACGACCGATATTCAAGATTTCGGCTATACGGATGAATTGGACGATGTCAATATGGCCCCGGACTGGGGTTGGTCCGAGGTAGGGTGGGTCGAACTTATCGCCGGACACTCGTATATAATATGGACCCGGGACGGTCATTTCGCCAAGATGAGAGTAACGGAATTCATCAGGTCTTACGGAGTGGTCTTCGAATGGGCATACCAGACCAAATGGAATGAGCATGAGCTGGCGCCCAGACCTCCCCACGCGGAGAACTACCTAAGGGCCAGGGCGACGGAAATCGAGGACGATCAGCGGTGAGTTAACAGGGAGAATCTGGAGACGGGTATTTTGAAGTAGGACTCAAAGAAGGAGAGTGAGAGATGCTGAAATCAAGAAAACGGATGGCGGTGCTCGGGATGATCGGTTTGATCTGCGCCGTGTTCCTGGTGCCTGGGAAAGCCAGCCTGGCCGACCAGGGTGGAACTTTGGTGCGCGAATATGACGATTCATACGACGTCAAGCATCGGGTGATCAGGGACCCTTATCTGGATATCGAGGTGTGGGTGGATAAGGGAGAGGGGGCCGTCTATAACCCGGGAGACAACATAAAGGTCTACTTCCAGGCCTCACGGGATTGCTACGTGGTGATCTATAACATCGACACCAGGGGATATGTGGATCTGCTCTACCCGGTGGATGATGACGACGATCCCTACATCGAAGGGGGGAGGGTCTACCGGATTCCGGACCGGTTCGATGATTATGAATTGACGGTCGACGGGCCTGACGGGGTAGAATACATCCAGGCGGTGGCAAGCCCGGCACCGCTGGATCTTCCCAACTTCCCCGGCCAGTACACCTACGAGGGTGAAGTGTATGCTTACCAACTGGACGGAGAGGACCCGTTCGAGTTCATGGCGGACGTTAACGCCGAGATCGCCCCCTACAACTATGCGTCTGACGCGTGCATATTCAGCGTGGAGTATCCCCACCCCGAGTGGTACTACTGGCCCAAGGTGGTCTACGTCGACCGGCCTGTGGACGTGTACTGGGGGGGAGTCTATTTCGATTATCCCTGGGGCGTGGACGTGTGGATCGACGGCGTCTTCTACGGGGTTACACCGATCACCATTCCTTCTCTGGTGGTGGGAAGGCATTACGTGAGCTTCTGGTATCGCGGCTGCTGGATTTGGAGAGACTGGTGCCGGATCAGAAGGGATCACACCATAAGGATCTGGCCTGACTGTCACGACCGGTACCGATACGTGCGCGAGCACTTCGTGGAGAAAAACTACCGGGCGGAGAAGGCTAAGAGAAGGCGGGGAATAGGGAGGACCGGTGGACTGGTGAAGCCGGTCACACGGGTGGAGAAAGGAAGGCTGGCCAAGGCTGAGCCCCGTCGTCTGAAGACGGCCAAGGAACTCAGAAAAGAACTGCCAGCCGAGCGACGGGAATTGAAGAGCCGCATCGATACCCCCCGCCAATCCAAGGCGGAATTGAGAGCTGAACCCAAGAAGCTCAAGGCTAAAAGCGTCCGCAAAGCGACCCCATCCCAAAAGGACCCCGCCGTCCGCAAGCGGGAGGCAAAGGCCAAACGCATCGAGCCGGAGCTGAAGGCGTCGAAGAAGGCCAAGCGGATCAAGACAGAGATGAAATCGTCGAAAAAGGTCAAGAAGGAACCGAAATCCATACGCTCAAAGAAGGTGTCGAAAACCAAAAGCACCAAGAGCCAAGGGTCGAAGGCCCCTCAGAAGATCCGCAAGAAGGCAGACCCGAAGCCCAAGAGCAGCAGCGGGAGTGTGAAGAGCAGCCCCAAGAGGGCGACAAAATCAACCAGCGGAAGTGTAAAAAGCAGCCCCAAGAGGGCAACGAAGTCAACCAGCGGCAGGAAAGCGTCTACTGCCAAGACGAGCGGCAAACCGAAAACGAGGAGAAGATAGCCACCGGCCGTTCAGGTGAACGTGGCCGCAGTCCCGAACCTGAATGCCGGAAAGTGGGAAGGCCGAGCAAGGTAAATTGTTGACATCCGGCGGAGATTGGATATATTGGAATCGGTCACTGCGAAATATGCTGGTTTGCTGTTTGAGGTTATCCGGTGACGGTTTGTTGCACGGCTGACTGGACCAAAGAAGAGGTGAGAGATATGAAAAGAATCTTTATCGTTTTTGCGAGCATCGCGATTATGGTCGTTTTCGTTTCTTCGGCCTCAGCCATCGATCGGGCTCCCAAGAAGAGCGGATCGGAGGCGAAGAAGGAGACCACCGATATCAAGGAGATGACCAAGGAGAAGGCCGGGCAGAAATCCAGAAAGAGCACCTTCACGGAGAAGATGACCAGGACGGTCCAAAGCCGGAAAGGAGCCGAGAAAGAGAAGCCGGAGAAGGCCAAAGCCCGGTCCAAGACCAGGGAGAAATACGACTACTTCATAGATCGGAACAACAACGGCATCGATGATCGTCTGGAGAAAGAGACAAAAGCGAAGAAGGTGAAGAAACAGGACCCCCCCAAGAAACCCGAGGCCGCCAGAAAGGGCACCCTTAGGCCTCCGGTTAAGGCCGCGGCGAAGACCGAACCTGCTCCCAAGCCGGTCAAGAAGGTGAAGGAGGAAAGGCCAAGCCCGAAGAAGAAAACGCCGGACGTCAAGAAGGAGGGGGCAAAAAAAGAACGCAGGACCAGGTAGAGCGTCGACCATAAGGCCCAGCCTGCCAACCAAACCAGAGGCCAGCACACGATAGAAGTGAGGTGCTGGCCTTCTCTTTTCTCTAAGGCCCTATCACGTCGGTCATTTCTTTCGCAACCTACAATAGACAAATCTCTTAGAGGAGAGTTAAGAAGCGTAAACTTTCTCCCGATTAGTATCTATGGACGAGGATTGGTGCCTTTGGGAGGATAGCTGGTCGTCCCTCAATTATCGGACCAATTATGAGCGTGGATGTCAAAGCCAAAGAAGCCGGATTGACCGGCAATCTGCAGACGGTCCCCTTATCCGATCTGCTTCAGTTGATTACCACATCCGCCAAGACCGGGATGCTCTCCATCCACGGCGGCGGTCAGAAGAGGGAGATATATTTCAAAAAGGGTGCGGTCATATATGCCTCGTCGTCGGGAAGTGAAGATCAGTTGCTGGGGAATCTTGTTCTAAGTCGAAGAAAAATCTCCAAGGGCGACCTGGAAAGGGCTTTGAGCATCCAGAAGCTGACCGGCAAGAAACTGGGCACGGTTCTCTTGGAGATGACCAAGCTGACCAAGGAAGAACTTCGTAGCTTTTTGCGAATACAGGTGGAGGAGATAGTCTACAACCTGTTCGGATGGAATTCCGGCGAGTTCATCTTCTATGACGGGAAGCAGCCGCCTGCAGGACAGGTGACGGCCGAGTTGAACACCATGAATCTGATCATGGAAGGAAGCAGGAGGATCGACGAGTGGATCAAGATCCGCGAGATCCTTCCGCCCGAAGAGACCATACTGGAGATCGTGACCGATCCAAAGACGAAATCGGGCTCGGTGGAAATGGCGCTCGATGATCTGCGGCTGATCCCCTTGATAGACGGCGACAGGAGCATCTCAGAACTGCTTCAGATGAGCACGGCAGGAGAGTTCCACACCCGGAAGGCCTTGGCTAATTTCATCAGCTTGGGTCTGGTCAGGGGGGGAGACCGAAAGACGACGGTCCGACCCAAGATGAGCGACGAGAAGGCGCTCTCCACCGTGATCGTCAGCCTATATTCCCGATCCTATCGGGCCATCGAGGAGATGGCGTCCCGAAAGCTGGGCGAGGGCGCCAGAAGGATATTGAAGAGATGCTTCGCCCTTCAGAAGTCCCTGCATCCGGTCTTGCGCAATCTGGAAAGTCCGGAGAATTTCCTGGATTTCAGCTACCTGGAGACCTCCTCGGAGAGAATGACGGAACCGGTTCGATTTCACCAACTGCTGGATGCACTGAATGGTCTGCTGGCGGAATTTCTTAAGGCGATCTCAAGAAGCCTGGGAAAAAACCTGACTCGACGGGTCGTCTCGCAGATCAAGAAGGAGACGGCCCAGGTGGTCGCTCAAGAGAGACGGGTGGCGAAGGATTACGGGTTAGAGGAAGAGCTGCTAAGAATCCTAAAGAGAGGTCAATGATGCTTATAGAAAAACGTAACAGATCGTCAAAGACGGACAGGAGCAGGAAGCTGGGCTCGTTCGCCTGGTGCTGGATCGCCTTTCTGGCGGCGGGGACCGCCTGTGCTCATGGCGGCTCTGAGACCCTGCAGGCCGGAATCAGAGGTTCCGGTTCCTCCACGGCCATCCCGGCAGTATTCGACCTTCTTCTCTTGGCCGGGATATTCGCCTGCTTTCTCATCTCGCTGAGGGTTAAGTCTTTCTTGAGGGACGGGGAGCTCTCCTCAGGCTGGACGCTCTTTTCGCTCTCCTTCGTTCTGCTCTTCGCCGCCCAGCTTTTGAGTCTTCTTTTAACCCTCGATCTGGTGAAGGTCCATCCCGCGGTGATCGCCTCCCTCCGCGTTCTGTTCATAGTCTTTTTGGCTTCGGGCATCCACCTGATGAAAAGGGTGCTGAGCTAGCCGGCGCCTCCTCTTGGTTTTCCGTTCTCCTTCCCGGCTTCCGAGATTCGCTTCAAGTCCCGAAAGCGAGACGACTTAGCGCCCTCTTTTTCTCACCCCGGGAGTTAAGTAATGGAATTTGCCTGTCGATAAATTTAGTAGTCAGAACTCCAGGGCTTTCCTGCTTGATCCGTGGGGACCGGTTCTGACGATTATTTTTGCGCCGCGGGCGGGTTTGGTTGTCAATCCATCCCCCGGGGCGGAGTGCAATTCTAGCCGAGAGGATCCATGCAAAAAAGTGCACAACTGGAAGACAGAATCGCCAAGTGTGATCAGATACTCTCTCGCAATCCCGACTCCCTGGTCTTCGCGGCACTGTCGGATGCTTACTGCAAGAAAGGAGAGTTGGCGAGGGCCTTTCACGTCTGCAGTCGGGGGCTGAAGCTTCATCCCCATTACGGTCCTGGGCATCTGGTGATGGCCAGAATCAATATGGAGAGAGGAATGTACTCCGAGGCGGAGAGGGAACTCGCCCTGGCGGTCCAGTCGGACGGAAAAACCAGGGGCACCGAGCTGCTCTTGGCACAGATCCTCATAAGGAAGGGTCAGACCAAGGAGGCAGGAAAGCTACTGGAAAAGCTCAGAATCACCGATCCGGAGAACCCCGTGGTGGCCGAGCTTGAGGAAGCCAAAAAGCTGAAGGCCGAGCCGGACAAATCGGAGTTCGACGTGATGACAGCGCAGGAACGCTGGCGCATAGAGAAGGTGGTGGACCTCAAGGACGGAGTGGCCTATCTGAAATCCCTGCCCGGCGTATCGGGAGCACTGATGGTAGGTGAGAATGGACTGGTGGTGGAGAGCAAGCTGACCTCTTTCCTCAAGGAGGAACTGGTGGGAGCCGTGGCCACCAGCATCGCCGCGGGGGTAAGGGAGGGAATGACCGGGGTAGGTTTCGGAGACTACGAGCAGGTGTTGATAGAAGCGGGAAATCTCGCCTTGTGGATGATCAGATTCGAAGACCAAGCGTGCGTCATGTGCTGCACCCCGGACGTCGCTCTGGGGGCCTTGAAAGTAAGGGTGGGTGAGCTGTTGGAACACCTGTCCAGAACTGCTCGGTAAAAAGGGGGTAAGGTGACTGTTGACTATAAACGAGAGATGAGGGGGATCCTTCTGATCTCGCTCCTCGTCATGGTGGTGCCTCTGGTGTTATTTCCCCGGGATTTGGGACTGAAACTGACCTCTTCGGTTCCCCTGCTTGTCACTCTGGAACTCTGCTGGTATGCGCTGGTTCTTTTCATCGTCTTCTCCAAGGCCGACGCCCCCAGAGTGCTCTTGTCCGTCCTGGTGACCCTGGGTTATCGAATCGGCCTGGGAGTCGGATTTGGCATTCTGCTTCCGGTCATGTTCTCGTTGGCATTGTCCTCCTCCATCAAGATGGGCATCTACGGGTATCCGCCTGTCATTCTTCTTCAGGCGTTGGTAGCACCTTTTGTCCTGAAACCGGTCCTGGGATTCCTGATGGAGAAACCCGAAAGGAGGAAGGCGGCCGAGCCCAGCGAAACCACATTCGCCCGGGAGGCGGCCAAGCCCGCCTTCTCTGAGACAGCTTCTCAATCGGTTCGAGACCCGGGGGGAAGGGGACCAAGCTCCAAAGAAACAGAACCCAAGGCGGGAGGCGGCGAGAAACTGGAGAGCTTCCTGCATTACCTCAGAGAGTATGACGGGGTGAAGGCCGCCGTGCTGGTGGACCATGAGGGCCTGGTGTTGGCCGAAGACTCCTCATCCGACTCAGATCCCGAGACCATCGCCACCTATGCCAAGCACATCAAGGAGGCGAACGATCAAATCCTCAACCAGATGGGAGAGAAGAGCTCGGAGCGAATCGGGATATATACCGCAGATGCGTGGATCTGCTTAAACGAAATAGACGATTTCACCCTGGCGGTGGTGTCTGATCGCCGAACCGACGAGTTGCTGTCGGTCCGGATACAGCAGTCCACCGGAATGATAAAGAGATACTTCTGCCAGAAGTATCAGGATTACGGGCTTAAAGCTGTGGAGGCTTGACATGTACAAGATACTGGAGGAACTGAACAAGACCACCGGGATCAACGGCAGCATGATAGTGGGGCAGGACGGCATCGTGATAGCCGCCGATCTGAATTCCCAGTTACAGGATGAGGCGGTGGGAGCGCTGGCAGCCTCCATCCTGGACACGGTCAAAAAATCGATGGGGCGACTCTCCAACGAGAACTTGAAGCAGGTTACCGTGGAAGCCAGCAAGGGCAAGCTGTTCTTAAGCGACGTGGGACTGGGCATTCTGGCGGTCACCACCGATCCACAGGTAAACGTGGGCATGGTTCGGCTGGAGATCAAGAGCGCGGCCGAAAGGATAAAGCTGGCTCAGAAATCGGTCCAGAAGGATTAGAGCTCCAAGCTGGAGAGAAAACATGGCATCCATCAACTACGCTTCCAAGGAGATCTCGTGCAAGATCGTTTTCTACGGTCCCGGGCTCTCCGGAAAGACCACCAACCTGCAGTACGTTCATTTGAAGATTCCGGCTCAAAGCCGTGGGGAATTGATCTCGCTGGCCACCGACCAGGATAGAACCTTGTATTTTGACTTTCTTCCCCTGGACATAGGCAAGATACACGGGTTCTCCACGAAATTCCAGCTTTACACCGTTCCCGGTCAGGTCTACTATAATGCCACCCGAAAGCTGGTATTGAGGGGGGTGGACGGGCTGGTCTTCGTGGCGGATTCGCAGAACTCCAAGATGGACGAGAACCTGGAGAGCCTGCAGAACCTGGCGGACAATCTGGGGGAGTATGGGTACAGCACGGACAAGATTCCCCTGGTTTTTCAATATAATAAGAGAGACCTCTCCGCCGTCAACTCGGTGGAGGAACTTCAACAAGCGCTTAATCCCAAGGGGTGTCCTCACTTCGAGGGCATCGCCACAAAGGGGGTGGGCGTCTTCGACACCCTGAAGTGCGTCAGCAAGCTGGTCTTGGATCAGGCCAAGCGCAAAGAGCTTTTCCCGGAGAGGAGAGCAGAGATCACCGAGACCGAAGCGGTCCCGGTGCACTCGCCGGATACCAGACCCGAACAGGCGATCGCGGCTGCCGCTTCGCCTGCTGCCTGTTCTCCCGCCCCGGGGTCACAAACCGCCCTGGTTGAGGAGCAGGTGGTGGAGCCGGTCAGCGAGCAAAGGCCCGCAGCTGAAGAGATGCCGCCGGAAAGCGAGGCCGATCTCGTTCCCAGGGTGGATGAGACTGCACAGAAAGAGACTATTCCCGCGGTTGAGGCTCCCCGCCAGGAGTCTCCCACGGTCATAAGCTGGTCAGCGGGCAAGTCCGGCAAGCATGCTAAAGGCAGAGGATTCTTCCTACGGCGCATGCTTAATAAACTTCTCAATAGATAGAGTGGAGGTGCAAAATTGAGACAGGAGGACCTGGTAATCTATGAAGAGCAGATCGAGAAGATAGAGGGAGCTCTCAAGAGGCTAATCAAGGATGCACAAGCCAAGTGTGTTCTCCTGGTGGATAAAGACGGGCACCTGATCACCCGACAGGGTTTCACCCAATCCCTGGACACCACCGCCCTAGCGGCGCTCTTAGCTGGAAGTTTTGCCTCCACCCGGGAGATCGCCCGGCTGGTGGGAGAACCGGAGTTCTCGGTACTTTTTCACCAAGGCAAGAAGGATCACATTCACATCACGCTGGTGGGAGAGAGAACCATCCTGGCGGTCATCTTCGACGATCGAACCACCATCGGCATGGTTCGGCTTTATGCCAAGGAGACCTCCGAGGATCTGGAGACGATCCTGTCGTCAGCCCGTCCTGAAGAGTTCGCGTCCAAACCGGAGAGTAAGGCCGACCATGCCTCCGAGTTTTCCACCTCTCTGGAGAGCAGGCTGGACGACATCTTTTCCGAACAGTCGTGAAGGTGGACGGTCTGGGGAAGGACACGGTTCATGGTCCGCCGCAGGTATTGAGTCGGGCCGATCGGAAGACCCCCAGGGCATAGTCCAAAGAGAAGCTACAAGGAGCAGAAGCCGCGCCACATCGTCCCTTGAACTGCTGGCGGGCCTTTGACTTTTCAGATCAAGCCATGTCACGTGAACTAGGAGAGATGCTGGTCAAGGCCGGCAAGATATCCCAGGAGCAACTTGCCCAGGCTCTGGACCAGCAAAGAGAGACCAAAGAAAAGTTGGGGGAAGTCCTTATCAGGATAGGGGCCATATCCGACGAGGAGGAGCTGTCCACCTTCGTAGGGCGACAACTGAACATCGGCGGTCTCAGGCTGGCTGACATCGAGCTCAACCCGGAGGTGGTTAAGATGATACCTCCGGATATCGCCAGAAAGTTCAACGTCATAGCCATCAGCAAACTGGGCAAGACCCTGATCGTGGCCATCTCGGATCCCAACAACATATATGTTCTGGACGCCATAAAATTCATCACCGGGTGCGCGGTGCAGCCGGTGATCAGCCCGGAGAAAGCCATTCAGAAGGCCATCGACAGCTACTACCGGGATACCGCGGGAATCGACGAGATACTCAAGGGCTTAAAAGAGGAAGGGCTGGAGGTGATCGAGGAGAGCGAGGACGTTCCCACCGAACAAGATTTGAGATCGCAGGTGCAGGACAAGCCCTTGGTCAAGCTGGTCGACTCCATCATCGCCGATGCCATCCGCAGGGGATGCTCGGACATTCACATCGAAAGCTATGAAAAGAGAATCAGGGTGAGATACAGACAGGACGGAAGTCTGATGGAGATGTCTCCCCTGCCTTTCAAATATCGCGCCGCCATCATCTCCAGGGTGAAGATCATGGCCGATTTGGACATCTCCGAGAGGCGATTGCCTCAGGACGGCAGGATCAAGGTTAAATTCGGCGACCGGGCTGTGGATCTGAGAGTATCGATTCTCCCCACCATATTCGGTGAGAAGGTGGTGATGCGTATTCTGGATCCGCGAAGCGTCAACGTTGACTTGACCAAGCTGGGGTTTTCCCAGGATTCCCTGGATGAGTTCTCCCAGGCGATTCATCTTCCTTACGGGATGATTCTGGTTACCGGCCCCACCGGAAGCGGAAAGACCACCACCCTCTATTCGGCTCTCAAACAGATCAACACCGCCAACATAAACATCATGACCGCCGAGGATCCGGTGGAGTTCAATTTCGAGGGAATAAATCAGGTGGCCGTGAAGAGCGACATCGGATTGACCTTCGCCGCCGGCCTGAGGTCTTTCTTGAGGCAGGATCCGGACGTGATCATGGTGGGAGAGATCCGGGACGGCGAGACCGCAGAGATCGCGGTCAGGGCCGCCCTGACCGGGCATCTGGTCTTCTCCACCCTGCATACCAACGATGCCCCGACCACCATCGATCGGCTGGTCGATATGGGCATCCCGGAGTATCTGGTGGCCTCCTGTGTGAAGCTGGTCATGGCCCAGAGGATGGTGCGGAAGATATGCCTCAACTGTAAGCAGGAGGCGAAGGTACCTCCGGGAACTCTTGAGACTTTGGGTTTCTCTCCCTCCGAGGCCAAAACCCTTAAGGTTTACGAGGGAAAGGGGTGCGCAGCCTGCAACAGCACCGGATATTCGGGGAGGAGCGGCGTTTTCGAGGTGATGTCGATAACCGACGAGATTGAAAGGATGATCCTGGCCAAGGCCTCCAGCGCAGAGATAAGAGAACATGCCATAGGGGAAGGAATGCTCACCCTAAGGGTCGCTGCGCTGGAGAAGCTGAAGAAAGGAGTGACCACGGTAGAAGAGGTTCTGGCGGTGACTACCTGAACATATACCGGGATAGGGTGTTAGCCGTATTTAAGAATCGACCAGGCGGGTCGATAATATATAGGAAGTGGGTTCATCTCTTTAGTCTAAGACAATAACAGGAGCGAATGTTATGGTCACCCTGCGGGAACTTCTGGAACTGATGGCAAATAAGAACGCCTCCGATCTTCATCTTACGGTCGGCTCTCCGCCGCAGCTCAGAATAGACGGGAAGCTGGTCAAGACCGATTTCGACGTCCTGGCCCCGGAGGATACCAAGAAACTGGCCTACAGCATAATGAGCGAGAAGCAGAGGCAGACATTTGAGGAGAGCAGCGAGCTGGATCTCTCGTTCGGAATAGAGAATCTAAGCCGATTCAGGTGCAACGTCTTCATGCAGAGAGGAAACGTGGCGGTGGCCTTAAGACAGATTCCTTTCACCATCCCCAGCTTCGAAGAGCTGGGCATACCCAAGGTGGTGTCCGAACTGGCCGATCTGCCCCGGGGGCTGGTGCTGGTGACCGGTCCCACCGGAAGCGGAAAGTCCACCAGCCTGGCCGCCCTGATTAACAAGATAAACCTGGAAAGACACTGTCATATACTCACCGTCGAGGATCCCATCGAGTATCTCCATCGGCATAACAGTTCCCTGATCAATCAAAGGGAGGTCTACGCGGACACCAAGACATTTGCCAGTGCCTTGAAGTATGCCCTCAGAGAGGACCCGGACGTGGTATTGGTGGGAGAGATGAGGGATTTGGAGACCATGGAAGCCACCCTGAACATATCCGAGACCGGGCATCTGGCCTTTGCCACGCTGCACACCAATTCCTGCGCCGAGTCGATCAACAGAATCATCGACGTCTTTCCCACCAGTCAGCAGGAGCAGGTTCGGGTGACCGTCTCGTTTGTAATGCAGGCGGTGGTAAGCCAGCAGCTGATCCCCAAGATCGGGGGGGGGAGGGTATTGGCCCTGGAGATCATGATCTGCACTCCCGCCATAAGGGCTTTGGTCAGAGACGACAAGATTCATCAGATATACAGTCTGATGCAGGCGGGACAGAAGTACGGCATGAGGACCATGAATCAATCCCTGGCGGAATTATATCTGAAGCATAAGATCACCTTAGGCGACGCCATGGGCAGAAGCTCCAACATGCAGGAGTTGAATGAACTGCTGGCCAGGAAATCCGAGATGGGACGGCGGGCGCAGGGGGTGGGGCGATAGTCGTCGGGAGGTCAGATTGGGGCGCTGGAATCGGATGAGGGAGATCAAAGTTCCCATTGCGAATATACCGACTTTCGGCACAAGGTATCTGAGAGAAGGAGGTCAAATTGCCAGTTTTCACCTATAAGGGAAGAACGTTGGGGGGAAGTCAGGTTGCCGGCGAATTGAAGGCAAAGAACCGGGGTGAACTGGAGAGGATACTAAGAGGCAGGAAGGTCTTGGTCTCTCAGGTCTCCACCAAATCCTCCCAGATCAGCCTGAAGATCGGCAGCGGAGTCAAGAAGGTGCACATCTCCCGGTTTACCCGCCAGTTCGCCACCATGATAGGAGCCGGGCTCCCCATGGTCCAGTGTCTGGAGATATTGTCCCAGCAGATGGAGTCGGCGGAACTGAGGAGGGTCATCGGTGAGGTGAGGGAAGGCGTGCAGGCGGGCACCACCCTGTCGGAGGCTCTCACCCGGCACAAAAAGGTCTTCGATTCCCTCTATGTCAACATGGTGGATGCGGGCGAGATAGGAGGCGCGCTGGACGTTATCCTGGCAAGACTGGCCACCTACAGGGAGAAGGCCGATGCCCTGGCACGGAAGGTGAAAGGAGCTATGATCTACCCGGCAGTGGTGATGACCGTGGCCATCGGCGTTACCTTCATCATGCTTACCTACATTGTTCCGGTCTTCGCCAAGATGTTCGCGGGCTTGGGAGCGGAGCTTCCCGGGCCGACCCGCTTCATCCTTTCGCTGAGCGCGTTCCTGCGAGGCAACATACTGACCGGAGTGGTCCTGCTGGTGCTTCTGATCGTCGCTTACAAGTTCTACTCCAAGACCGATAAGGGGCGGCTCAACATCGACAAGGCGAAGCTCAGGGTCCCTCTGGTGGGAGACCTGATACGGAAAAGCTCGATTGCAAAGTTCTCGCGTACCCTGGCCACCTTGATCTCATCCGGTGTTCCCATTCTGGACGCACTGGACATTACGGCCCGGGCATCGGGCAACAGGGTTATACATGACGCCATCAAGAGATCGGTGCTCTCCATCGCCGAGGGAGAGACCATAACCCAACCCTTAAAGCAGTGCGGGGTATTTCCTCCCATGGTCACTCAGATGATATCGGTGGGAGAGAAGACCGGCGGCCTGGACGACATGCTCTCCAAGATCGCCGACTTCTATGATGAGGAAGTCGACGCCGCCGTGGCTGCCTTAACCTCAGTGATCGAGCCGGTGATCATCGTATTCATGGGAATCGTGATCGGGGGAATCCTGATAGCCATGTACCTTCCCATGTTCGAGATCATCGGAAAGATCAGGTAAGCGGCCTTCCGTGGAGCTCGACTGAAGGCTTAAAGAGAGTCATAGCGTCTTCATTACACCACTGCCCTCTGCGGCAGTGGTGTAAGTTTTTGTTGAGTTTTCTGCAAATCGCGGGTGGCATGCCTTCTGACGGCGGGCCGAAGCGGGGCCGAGAGGAAAGGTGCGGACATGAAGCCGAACAGGTCAGAATCTTCCCAAACCAGGACCCGTCAGCTTCTCCTCTCCCGTTTCTCGGTATTCGGCCTGCTTTTGACCATCGTGGTCCTTTTCCTTCGCCTGCCCGATTCCCTGGTTTTACCATTCAGCCTTTACTCGGTGGTCACGCTGGCCCTCCTGCTTTCGATCGCCTTCGACCTCAAGGCGACTCACCCCCTGCTGTTTGACACCGTACTGATTCTGCAGCTGGTCCTGGAGATCGCGGTGGACGGCGGGATAGTCTATCGCAGCGGGGGAATAGACAGTGCCTACGCCGTGCTCTTCGTGCTGAGCATACTCTCTGCAAGCATAGTGTACGAGTTGATAGGAAGCGTGGTAGCGGCTGCCCTGGCCAGCGGGGCTTATGCCTCCATTCTCTGGTTCGAAAACGGGCTGGAGTTTTCCCCCCAGAGTCTCTCCCTGATAAGCGATGCCGCCTTTTACGAGGTCTTCCTTTACGTGTGCACCTTCTTCCTGGTGGCCTTCGTGAGCGGATACCTGGCGCAAAAACTGAAAGCCAAGGGCGAGGAGCTGTGGACCGCCTCGCTGGAACTGGACCAGGTCAAAGCCGACACCGACGAGATCCTGACACACCTGAAGAGCGGCCTGATAACCATCGATGCCTCCGGAAGGATCGTCTACTTCAACCGGGCGGCGGAAGAGATACTGGAATACTCGGAGGTCGAGGTCAAGGGGAGGGATTGCCGGGAGGTGTTCAGGCAAAGAATGCCTCAGCTGGCGGAGAGAATCACCCGGGCGGCCAAGTTCAACCAGGGGGATAACAGAGGACTCCTCTATGTCGAGGACAGAGGCAAGAAAAAGATTCCCGTCGGAATAAGCACCTCCATCCTGGGGGACAGGGAGACCGGGGTCAGGGGGGTGATCGCAATATTCCAGGATATCACCGAGGCTATGAGATTGGAGGAGAAGGTCAGAACGGCCGACAGGTTGGCGGCCGTGGGGGAACTCTCCGCCGGGATCGCCCATGAGATAAGGAACCCACTGGCTTCCATCTCGGGATCGGTCGAGGTCCTGAACGAGGAGCTCTCGGTTACCGAGGAAAACCGAGGGCTTCTGGATCTCATAATCAAGGAGACCGGAAGACTGAACCGCATCGTCACCGATTTTCTCAACTACGCCCGCATCGGGCCGTCCTTGTTGAGCAAGGTCGAACTGTCCCGGCTGGTTGACGAGATCATAGAGATCGCGAAAAAACACCCTTCCTTCGAAGAGAGTATAATCATCAGAAAGCTCTTCTCCTCCAAGATGCGATACGTTCTGGGTGAGGAGAATCAGATCAAACAGATAGTCTTGAATCTTCTGGTGAACGCCATGGAATCGATGCAGGGCAGGTGGGGGGAGATATTGATTACCGACAAAGCCCTGGACCAACTGGATCAGTTCTATTTCAAGGAGGAGGAGCCCCAGGACACCGACTGGGTCCCCCTGGCGGTCGTGGATCAGGGAAAGGGAATGAGCCAAGAGCAGAAGGAGAAGATATTTCTGCCCTTCTACTCGGCAAAGAAGAACGGAACCGGACTGGGATTGGCCATCGTGCAGAGACTGGTGAACAACCTGGGGGGAAGAATAGAGTTTCGGAGCGAGAAGGGGAGAGGATCCGCGTTCGTGATCTACATGCAGAAGTACGTGAAGGGCAAGGTCAAGCTGTCCGAGAGTGTTCGCTCCGCGAACCTGGTAGACCTGGGTGCGCTTCCCGCCGAATCCCGGAAAGCCTGAATCGCCGCCGGCAGGAAATCCGGGCCGGTCACTTCTCGAAACAACTCAGAGATAAGCAAGAAACCCCAGCCGCTCCGCCCGGGAACGGCTCTTATTTTGCCTGGAGATGGCGTAGATACTGTTGTGTTGGGTTCCGGAGTGCTGAAAGCCCCTTAACTGAGCAGATTTACAGCAGTTCCGACCTTGAGGACCAAAGAGATGAAGAAGTCTTTTGTTCTCTGCCTGTTCATTCTCGCCTGTTCTGCCTGGGATGATCTTGCGGCCAAGATCATCCTGGTGCCGGCTGATTCGTCCACCATCCAGGCGGGCATCGACGGGGCCGTGGACGGAGACACTGTGCTGGTTGCCCAGGGACACTACCGGGAAAGGATAAACTTCCTGGGAAAAGGAATCATGGTGGCCAGCAATTTCGTATTTGATGGAGACACCAATACCGTCGACTCCACCATTATCGACGCAGACGTCTCGTTCGCGGGATCAAGCGATTCGGGCTCGGTGGTCTTCTTCGTCTCCGGGGAAGACTCCAGTTCGTGCATCACCGGGTTCACCATCCAGAACGGGCGTGGACTGAAATTGGGCGAGTTATCCTATGGGGGAGGAATCATCTGCTTCAACAGCGGCCCGCAGATCCGCGCCAACAGGATCGTCGACAACTATGCCGAGTTCGGAGGAGGAATCTGCTGTATCGCCGGGAGCTTCGCTCCTCTCGTCGAATCGAACAGGCTGATAGGGAATCGCTCGGAGGTGGGCGGAGCCATCCTGATCGAGCGCTCGCTTCCGCTCATCACGGAGAATCTCATTGTCGACAATTATGCCCTCAGAAAGGGGGGAGGGATATTCTTCAAGCTGTGTACCCTGACCGTGGCTGGCAACCGTGTCGAGGGGAACATAACCGACGGTTTCGGCGGCGGAGTCTGCGGTCACTCCGGCAGCCTGACTTTGCAGGGAAACGAGATCGTCGGGAATAGCTGCATAACCAAGGGTGGCGGGCTTTACTGCGCCAGCCTGGTGCCTGCCACTATCAGTTATAACCTATTCGAAGGAAATATCGCCGAGGATGGCGGTGGCATATACACGGCCAACTGCTCCTCTCTCATCGCGAGCAACACCGTGGTAGGGAACTCCGCGAGAGGGGAGGGTGGCGGGGTGCTAATCGGCGGTTTGGGGCACGATCCGGTCGTCGTCAACAACATTATCTCCAAGAGCTCCTCCGGCGAAGGACTTTGGTGTGGTCTGGATCGAACCCCCTTGGTTTCATTCAATGACGTCTGGGGCAACGCCGACGGCGATTTCTATGGCTGTCCACCGGGCGTTGGCGACATGACCTGGGGAACGAATGTGAACGGAGAGGCTTGCGACAGCTTTTTCAATACTTCCTGCCCTCCTTTGTTCTGTTATCCGGACACCGGCCATTATTATTTGGCGGAGAACTCTTGCTGTGTTGGTGCGGGCGAAGCAGGAGTGGACATGGGTGCCTTTGGAATCGGCTGTTCTGCCTACCTCCTCGGCGATGTTAATCGAGACGGGCTGATCGACATAGTGGACTTGGTCGATCTGATTGCCTATCTATACAGAGCCGCTCCCGCCCCCAATGCCTTACCGGCCGGAGATACCAATTATGATGGCGAGGTGAACCTCGCAGATATCGTCTGCCTCTTAAACTATGTACTGCGAGGGGCAAGCCTGCCCTGTTGATTTTGTAGTTGCTCGATTTATCGAGCGTATTGCGAAGCCCAATGAATTGGGCAACTACGCAAGATTGCTCTTGGATATTCTAGGAATTTTGTTATATTAGACAAGAGAAGACTAAGAACCTCAATTCCAGGCATAGCACATCTGGCGTGGCTTCCAGCCACAGGATTCACGGAATGAAACGCTCATTGGTTTTCTGTATCGCGATTATTGGGTTGCTGGTGACAAGACCCGTTGAGGCCAAGATCATCCACGTTCCGGCTGATTCCTCAAGCATTCAGTCGGGAATCAACGGTGCAATTGATGGAGATACCGTTTTGGTACGCTGGGGGAGGTATTGCGAAAGCATAAGTTTCTGCGGCAAAGCCATACAGGTCGCCAGCCATTTCATTTTTGATGCTGACACTGCCACAATCAACTCCACAATCATAGAAGGTGACGATTCCACGGCCACCGTTTCCTTCTGTTCGAACGAGGGCTTAGGTTCGCTCATCCGAGGCTTTACCATCACTCACGCAGCCACAACCAGTGGTCGTGGGATCTACTGCACTTACTCTTCGCCCACGATCCGACAGAACGTAATAACCAATAACCGTATCGTGGATGGTGGAGGTGGTGCAATCTGCTGTAATCGACTAGCTTCTCCTGTTATTGCCGACAATGAAGTCCTTGCCAACTACGCCCAGCTTGGCGGCGCAATCTACTGTCTGGATCGCTCATCGCCTTCCATAAGCGGGAATGCAGTACGAGGCAATTCAGCGGGTGCTGGGGGGGGAATATACTGCTCAGATATGTCCTCTCCTTTCATCGAGAACAATGCTATTAGCGGCAACTATGCCATCCAGATAGGCGGGGGAGTTCACTGTCAGCTTGGCTCCGCGCCGAACATCATTAACAACGTCATAGCCGGCGACTCAGCCGGTTATTACGGCGGCGGGGTCGCGTGCTGGGACGTTTCCACAGCGACTCCAACTATCGTAAACAACGAGATAACTGGTAATATGGCCAAGCAGGCAGGTGGGGGCATCTACTGCCACACCGCCTCGCCACTGATTGACAACAATGTGCTGCGTGCCAACTTCGCTGGCTACTATGGCGCAGGAGTTCTCTGTGATCTTTGGTCTAGCCCCGTTATCCAGGGCAACACGATGATTGGAAACCGAGCGGGTAATCGAGGTGGCGGTGTCTCTTGTATGTCTACAAGTCGGACACCCATCGTTCGCGACAACATTATTTCACGCAGCATGGCCGGAGGAGGAATAGCTTGCGAAGATGGGTCAAATCCCACTATCCGGCATAACGATGTCTGGGCCAACGCTGATGGAGATTTTCATAATTGCCCACCAGGTGTTGGAGATACCTCTTGGGGAACGAACGTCAATGGAGAACCTTGCGACAGCTTTTTCAATGTCTCGTGCCCTCCTTTGTTCTGCTTCCCCGATACTGGTGACTATCACCTGGCGGAGAATTCTTGCTGCGTCGGCGCAGGCGAAGGGGGAGTTGACATCGGTGCATTCGGCGTTGGCTGTCCAGCTTACGTTCTAGGGGATGTCAACCGTGACGGGCTGATAGACATAGTAGATTTGGTCGATCTGATAGGCTATTTGTACAGAGCCGCGCCAGCCCCTAATGCGTTGCCTGCGGGAGATACTAATTACGACGGTGAGGTCAACCTCGCGGATATCGTCTGCCTGCTGAATCACGTGTTCCGAGGGGGAAGCCTGCCCTGCTGATTTCGTAGCTTCTCAAAAGCAGTAAGGGCGGAGCTAAGGCTCCGCCCTTACACATTCCAAATTCATTAAGGATTTGCGTTCAGTCGAAATCCTCTGGCCTACAAACCTCGCACAGATAGCATCTGTTGTGTGCGCGGCGCCAGGAGGCCATAGCCCGCCTCACATCCACAGCCGGATCCCTGGACTTTAGTCTCCGCTTGGCACGCTCCAGAGCCCGCCGGGCCCTGTCGTAATCGATGTCCGCCACAGACTCGATCGAGTGGGCCAGCACGCTGACCTGGTTCTTGAAAACCTCCAGGAATCCGCCGCTCACCGCGTAGAACAATTCCCTTCCGGCGTTGTCTTTCACCGTCAGCTTGCCGGGAATCAGAGCGGTGATCAGCGGAGCATGATCTGTCAAGACCCCCAGGTATCCCTCCGAGCCGGGGGCGATGATGGAGCTCACCTCCTGCTCGAAGAATACTTCCTCAGGTGTCACAATGTTCAATTGATACATTCTAACTTCCCAGTCTCGTGCTCAAACGCGGACAACTCCTGGTTTCGGGGCGCGGGATGAATTCCGGCGACTATGGGGCCCAGGCTCCGCTACTTCTTCTTCATCTCCTCGGCCTTTTCGTACACCTCTTCGATCCCGCCCAGCATGTAGAAGGCCTGCTCGGGGATGTCGTCCATCTCTCCGGCAATGATCTTCTTGAAGCCCTTAATAGTATCTTCAAGCTTTACGTATCTGCCGTGAGTGCCGGTGAACGCCTCCGCCACGAAGAACGGCTGGGAGAGGAATTTCTGAATCCTTCGCGCTCTTCCCACCAACACCTTGTCTTCATCCGAAAGCTCATCCATGCCCAGTATGGCGATGATATCCTGAAGGTCCTTGTATCTCTGCAAAATCATCTGGACCTCTCTGGCGGTCTGGTAATGCTCGTCGCCGATTATGCGAGGGTCGAGCACGCGGGAGGTGGAAGCCAGGGGATCAACCGCAGGATAGATGCCCAGCTCGACGATCTGTCGGGACAATACCGTGGTGGCATCCAGGTGCGAGAAAGTGGTGGCCGGGGCCGGGTCGGTCAGATCGTCTGCCGGGACGAAGATGGCCTGCACCGAAGTGATCGATCCGGCCTTGGTGGAGGTGATCCTCTCCTCAAGCTCTCCCAATTCGGTGCCCAGCGTGGGCTGGTAGCCCACCGCAGACGGCATTCTTCCCAGAAGCGCCGAGACCTCTGAACCGGCCTGCACGAATCTGAAGATGTTGTCGATGAATAACAGAACATCCTGGTGTTCCTCATCCCTGAAATACTCCGCCATGGAGAGACCGGCCAGACCCACCCTCAATCTTGCGCCTGGTGGCTCATTCATCTGGCCGAAGACCATGGCGGTTTTGGCGATCACGCCGGATCCTTTCAGATCCAGCCAGAGATCATTTCCTTCGCGGGTTCTCTCTCCCACTCCGCAGAAGACCGAATAACCACCATGCTCGGTTGCCACGGCTCTTATCAACTCCATCACCACGACGGTCTTTCCCACCCCGGCGCCGCCGAACAGCCCCACCTTGCCTCCCTTGGGATAAGGTTCCAGCAGGTCTACGACCTTTATTCCGGTTTCGAGAATGGAGGTCTTGGTCTCCTGATCCTCCAAGCTGGGAGCTGGGCGATGGATAGGGTAGGTCTTCTCAATGTTCTTGACCGGGCCAAGGTCATCGATCGGCTCTCCCAGAAGGTTGAAGATCCTTCCCAGGGTGCCTTCACCCACCGGAACCTTTATGGGACCGCCGGTGTCTAAGGCCGCCATGCCGCGCACCAGCCCGTCGGTGGAGGCCAATGAAACGCATCGGACCAGGTTGTCGCCCAGGTGCAGGGCCACCTCCACGGTCAGATCGATCTTCTTCTCCTTGTCCTCGATCTTGATGGCGTTGTAGATGTTGGGGAGCTTGTCCGAGTCAAACTCGCAGTCTACCGTCGCCCCGATCACCTGCTTGACTTTTCCGTAATTCGGACTTGCCACTTTGGCTCCTTTTCAGTTAGAATCGTCTCGTCTGTGATCAGCACTCGTTTTTCGCAGGCAAAATCATCCTTTCAGCGCTTCCGCTCCGGTGGTTATCTCGAGCATCTCCTTGGTGATGGTGGCCTGTCGGGCCTTGTTCATAACCAGGGTGAGATGGTCGATCATCTCCTCGGCATTCTTGGTCGCCCCGCCCATGGCGATCATGCGTGATCCGTGCTCTGAGGCGAAAGATTCCGCTAAGGCCATCTGGACCCGGGTCATGCAGTAGTTGGGGAGGAGGCTGGCAAATATCTTATCCGGATCGGGCTCGAATATGTAGTCCACCAGACCTTCTTTGGATTCCTCCTCCACCTGACTTTCGATGTTGAGGAACTTCTCGGTGGTCACCCGGTAGCTGACAGCGGAGAGGAATTTGGTGTAGACGAAGTATATCTCGTCCACCTCCCCGGAGAGGAAGAGATTCACCAGGTGGTGGGTGATGTCTTTGACCAGGTTGAGATCCAGATCTCCGCCGTGTCCCACGTAGTGAAACGCGGTTCCGCAAGGCTGCCTGGAGTAATAGGAGTAGGCCTTCCTTCCCACCGGAATCACCAGCACCTGGCCCAAGGTGTAACACCTGATGAACTTGTCCGCCTCATGAAGAACGTTGTTGTTATAAGAACCGCAAAGGCCCCGATCCGAGGTGACAATCACCAATCCTACTTTGTTCACCTCCCTCTTCTCGAACAGCGGGTGGGTAAGAGACGCCGCCGCCCGGGTGAGATTGCCCAGGATGGCCTGCATCTTGCTGGCGTACGGCCGCGACGATTCGGCCCTCGACTGGGCCTTTCTCAACTTGGCCGCGGCCACCATCTCCATGGCCTTGGTGATCTGCTGCGTTCCCTGAACGCTCTTTATTCTTCTTCTAAGATCTCGTAAGGTTGCCATTAGATTCTGGGTTCCGGGGACTAGGGTCTAGGTTCCAGCTCCTTGGTCCTCCGTGAAGACTTGTCTGGTAAAAGAGACTATCACAGGTTCCTACGTCGGGCTCTCGAGCTCCGGCTCCGCGGGCAGCTTGGTTTTAAACTGCTCCTTGAATTTAGCAATGGCTTCGCTGAGCTTCTTCTCCGTGCTCTCGTCTAAGTCCTTGGTGGTGGCGATGCTGTGACCCACGTCCGGATACTCTTTCTCCATGAAGGGGTAGAATTCCTCCTCAAACTTGCTGGCTGTCTCCAGGGGAAGATCATCCAGGTACCCGTGGGTGGCGACGTATATTATCATCACCTGCTTTTCCACCGGCATGGGGACGTACTGCATCTGTTTTAAGATCTCCACGGTCCTCTCGCCGCGGATAAGATACGCCTTGGTGGCTTCATCCAACTCCGTGCCGAACTGGGTGAAGGCGGCCAGTTCGCGATACTGGGCCAGATCGAGCCGCAGCCTTCCCGCCACCTTTCTCATGGCCTTCACCTGCGCCTTTCCTCCCACCCTGGAGACTGAGATGCCGACGTTGATGGCAGGCCTGATTCCGGCGTAGAACAAGTCGGTCTCCAGATAGATCTGTCCATCCGTTATGGAAATAACGTTTGTCGGGATATAGGCGGTTACGTCCCCCGCCTGTATCTCCACTATGGGTATTGCGGTCAGCGACCCGCCGCCCATCTCGTCGTTTAGCTTTGCCGCCCGCTCCAGAAGACGGGAGTGAAGATAGAATATGTCGCCGGGAAAGGCCTCCCTTCCGGGCGGGCGCCTGAGAAGCAATGACATCTGGCGGTAGGCCTGAGCATGTTTGGTAAGATCGTCGTAGAAGACCACCACGTGCTTTCCGTTGTACAGGAATTCCTCTCCGATGGCACAGCCGGCGTAGGGGGCGATATACTGAAGAGGGGCGGGATCGGTGGCCGTGGCTACTACGACGGTGGTGTATTTCATGGCATCGTGCTCTTCCAGGGTTTTTATCAGCTGGGCCACGGTGGAGGCCTTTTGCCCGATGGCCACATATATGCAGTAGAGATCGGTGTCCTTCTGGTTGAGTATGGTATCCACCATCAGGGCGGTCTTTCCGGTCTGCCGGTCGCCGATTATCAGCTCCCTCTGTCCTCTGCCTATGGGGATCATGGAATCGACCGCCTTCAGCCCGGTCTGCACCGGTTCGCTTACCGGCATTCTCTGAACCACGTTGGGCGCGCCTCCCTCGATGGGCCGGTAGCTTTTTGCCGCGATGGGACCTTTCCCGTCGAGCGGCTGACCCAAAGCATTCACCACCCTTCCGACCATGGCGTCTCCGGACGGCACCGAGGCGATCCTTCCGGTAAGCGTGACCCGGTCGCCCTCCTTGATCTCGTCATAGGGCCCCAAAATGGCGGCGCCGACGTTGTCCTCCTCCAAGTTGAGTATCACCCCGGTGACATCGTTGGAGAACTTTATCAACTCGCTCATCATGGCGTCTTCCAGTCCCCAGATGCGGGCAATCCCGTCCCCAATCTGCAGGACCGTGCCTACGCTCTCCATCTTCAGCTTGGTCTCGTACTTCTCGATCTCCTTCTGAATGATCGAGCTTACCTCTTCCGGATTTAGGGGCATGGTCTGCGCTTCCTCCGTAATTGGCTATTCTTCAAAATGGTCCTCTTTCCTCGATAATATATCTCTATGGATTATCACTCTTCTGTGTCAATCGAGCCGCTTAGTGCACCCTCAGGGCCAACATCTGGTCCTTCAACCGGCCCAGCTGATAGCGGATGCTTCTGTCGATGATCTTATCGCCGAGGACAATCACAATTCCTCCGATGAGAATAGAGTCCAGCTCCAACTTCATCTCCACCTTCTTGCCCGTGGCCTTTTCCAACTCCTCCCGCAGCTCCTCGGCCAGTGCCCGGTCCAGGCTGCGGGCGGTGATCAAACGGGCCTCGACTATGCCCTGGTCTTCCTTGACCAGCCGCTGGAATTCGTTGGTCATGGATTCCAGATACTGGATGCGGTGCTTGCCGAGCACCAGCATTAAAAATGAGAAGAGAGCCTCCGAAATCAGGGGCCTGAAGGTAGATGTAAAAAGCTCCTTCTTGTCCTTCTCCTCAATCTGGGGAGACTCCACGAAGCTCTTCAGCAGCTTATTGGTGCTCCACAGCTCAGAGAGCGTCGTCAGGTCGCGGGAGATGCTCTCCGTCTGACCCGTTCTCTTGGAGGTGCGGAAAAGCGCCGTGGCGTACTTTATGGCGACTCGCGATTCGATCATTTGAAGCCCTCAACCCCTCCCTGTTTCATCTCATCCACGAGCTGGGCGACCAAGTCCCTGTCTTTCTGCTGGTCCAGCTTCTTCTGGATGATCCTCTCGGCCAGCTGCAGGGTCATGTTCACCACGTCGTCCCGCAGTTGGACCTTGGCCTTGTCCAAGTCCCTTTCGATCTCCTCCTTGGTCCTGGTCACGATCTGCTTGGCCTCGACCCTGGCGTTTTCCTTGATCTCGTTGGCCAGGGTTTGTCCTTCCCTGGCAGCCTCCTGGATTTTGGTACGGGCCAAGGCGTCTATCTCCTTAAGCTTGGTCTGGTAGTAGGAGTAGAGCGCATCGGCCTTCTTGTGCTCCTCCTCGATGCTGTCGAACTCCGATTTTATCTTGTTTCTCCGCTCCTCGAGCATAGACAGAATCGGTTTCCAGGCGAACTTCTTCAGGACTATTACAGCTATCACGAACCCGATGATGTGGGTGATAATCTGACCTAATTCAAGACCCATAGACACACTCCTGTCCGCGGTCCGTCGTGCGCAGACGGCCGCATAAGGCCATGTTTTACGTGTCCGTTACGAAATCTTGCCCTGCAGCACAAACACGGTCACCAGCGCGTATATGGTAAGCGCCTCTATGAGAGCGCACCCGATGATCATTCCCAGTTGGATCTTGGCGGCTGCCTCCGGCTGTCGTCCCATGGCCTCCATGGCTGCCGAGACCGCCCGGCCAAGTCCGAAGGCCGAACCCATGGCAGCTATGGCCAGGCCCAATGGAAGAAATATGGCTAACGCTGTTTGGTAAGTCATCTAACCTCCTCCTTTAACGGTGAACGGTACACCGTAAACGGTTAACGGTTTTTCAGTGTTCGTCATGTGGTAACATCAAGGAAAAGTATATGGTCGAGAGCAGAGTGAAAACCAATGCCTGAATGGTTCCGGTCAACAGAGCCAAGAAGATAAACGGAATCTCAAAAGGAATGCCCACCGGAAGGTGGAGGAAGCTCAAAGCGCTCACTCCTAATCCCACGAACACGGTGATCAAAACGTCCTCGCCGGTGATGTTGCCGAAAAGTCGCAGCGATAAGCTCATCGGCTTTGCCAGCTCTTCGATTATGTGAATAGGTATATTGATGGGCACCAAGAGCCATGTGACAGCATCCCTGGGGTCGCCTGCCATGTGCCTGAGATAGCCCACGATTCCCAGACTCCTTACTCCGGTGTACTGAACATAGCCGAACACACAGAGGGCCAGAGCCAGGGTGGTGTTCAGGTTGGCCGTGGGCGATTTCATTCCGGGGACCAAGCCCAAGAAATTCATGCTGAGTATATATATGAAAAGAGTCCCAAGGAATGGGGTGTACCGTCTGCCTCGAGGTCCTAATATGCCGCATATGAAGTTGTCCAGAGACTCCACCACCATCTCCACCGCGTTCTGCAACCCGCCGGGCAAAAGAGATCTTTTCCGGTACACCAAATAGGCTAACACGCAGAGGCTGATGGCCACCATCCAAGAGAAGAACACGTTTTCCCAATGGTGCAGAAAGCCGACAAAAGCAACCCTTTCGAACTCGTGATACAGAAAGGTGATGAAATTGGGGAGCTCGGGCGCTCCCTCCTGGGCTTTTTCTGCTGCGTGCTTTGCTACTTCCTCGGTCAGCATGGACTTCAGGTTCAAGGTTTAAGGTTGAAGGTTCAAGGTTTAAGGTTAAAGGATCAAGCCTCAAACTCTGAACCTTAAACTCTCAACTCTATACTCTCAACTCCGCGCTCCAGTTTATTCTCATGAGAACTTTAGCGCCCCGTGGTCTTGTGTCCTCCCACCCGATTCGTCGGCGCCGGGTTCTTCTTCTCTTTGGAGTCGAGCGAGAGGATCCATCTTCCCATGGCCTTCAGGAACATCACCAGGAAAAGGAGAGAGAATCCTATGACCAAGCTCACCGCCGGGAAGTACTTTATCCACAGCAGAACAAATCCCGCTGCATACAGCAGAGGAAACTTGACCACGGCGATCAATATGACTTTGCCTTTTTTTATCTCCTCGCCCGGCGAGAAGACCTCGGTGATCAAACGAGTCAAGAATAGTATATTCAAACATCCCCAGATGGTGCCCGCCAGAATCCCTGCTCCGAACTTGAAATCGTAGTAAACGGTGACGAAGAGAAAACCCAGGGCTGCCAGCACCAGAGAGGTCTTTATCACCCTATGAATGAATTCTACACCCATGATCCAAAGCAGTGCTAACTCGGTCTAATGACTGGCTTTCTTTATGAGATCGTAAACCCCTTTTCCGGATGCCGCAAATCCAAGGAATATGAAAATCACCATCAGATAAGGGGCGGTGCCCAGCGTCCTGTCGAGGAAGCTTCCGATATAGTATCCCAAAATCGGCCCCACCGCCATCAGCATTGGGATGGTGGTCAGAATTCCTATCTGGCGGTAGGTTGAGTATTTATCATCCCTTTTCTTGTTCACACCGCGGTATTACTCTCAATTTCCTTCACCGTGAGCCTACCTTCCAGGCCGGCTCCCTTCCAAAAGTTGTTCATTATAATAGGTGGGTTCACCCAAGTCAAGCATTTTCGCCACCGCCCCGACCCCATTTGTGATGTTTCGAAAGCAGGCGGATCGCAGGAGAGAGACCGGGTTCGTTTCTCGCCCGACCGCGGGCGGAGGAGGTGAGGAGGGATTGTTGCAGGGTTGGTCTAACGTCTATGATAAGTGAGACTTGGGCCTCTGGGGGACGAAGCCCTCCCGGTCAAAGCGCTCGATTAAGGCTTTGATCAGAATGGGCCAAGCAATGGTGGCATCGCACAGGACCTCGGCCCACTGGCCGCCCTTGTCCTTCGGTACGAATTTTCCCCAGGAGACCCCTTCGCTGTAGGTGCATCCGGAAAGCCCGCCCCAATGCACCGGCTCAGGGCAGATTCTCACCCCGTAGTTGAAACGCCTCAATTCACTTTTGCCGCCGAATCTTCGATGGATGGCCTCGAGATAGGGTCCCACCTGCTGGCTCCAGTTTCGGGGAACTCCGCCACCGATGGTGAAGATCCCTGTATGTTGTGCCTTCTTGGTTCTCCCAGTATAATCCTCCAGGTCAAGAAAGGGATCGAAACGAAGAGGAGTCTTCTTCTGCTCTTGTCTTATCCGGTTGTATATGGCAAAATCCAAGCCCAGCTCCGAGTCGGTGAAGGCCGGGATATAGATCGGAACGGACTTCTCGAAGGCGCTCTTGAGGATTCCGCGTCCTCTTTCCTTTTTGGACAGATACTCCCCGATCATCCGCAGAAGCTGGGAACTTGAGCAAGGAACACTGTGGTCGACACTTGCCCATATCTCGTCAAGAATAAACCCGGTGTCGCGCAGATTCTTCTCCGCCTCGATGGTGTCGTAGACTCTGTTATACCCGTGCTCGTAGAGCCGATCGTCCGACCATTGGGAATCGTTCTTGAAGTGAGGAGATCCCACATTCTCCACCAGTCCGTGCATCACCAGCGCCCCGGTGCAGACGATCGCATCCAAAAAACCGCGGTCGATCATCTCGCACAGGACCAATCCCATCTTGGCCATGGTCATGGCCCCGGAGAAGGTGCCCACCACGAAGCAGTCGGGGTCCTTAAGCATGCTTGTACAGACAGCCAAGGCGTCTCCCAGGCCTCTGGCGCCAAAAGCAGTATCGGACATCCGAACCAGCATCTCCTCGAAACTGGTGACCTTGGAAAGGTCCAGCGCGCGCAGAGGCTTGAACCCGTGCGCAAAACCGTCGCCAAAATCATCCGCTGCTCGTATTTTATCTTTATCGCTCATTTTAGTCAGGATCGCCGTATGACCATGAATTTCGAACATTATACTTCAATCAAACACGCGAGTCAAGGCTTTTGTCTGGACATCCCGATTGCGCTCGCCGGCATTGGTCGTCGGAAGTCAGGTGTGGCAACGGACAAGCAAGAAACCTGCGATCAGATCGGCGATAGGGGAGAGGCCTTTCGCGATTTTGACCTGAGAAGTCGATTCTGAGAGTGACGGGAGAACAAAAAGAGAGGATAGTCGGCTGAGCAGACGCGAGGAGGTTTTCTTGCTCAACCAGCTATCCTCGGAAGGATGGTTAAAACTTCCTGCCCTATTAATCTTATCGGCAAAGTGTTCAATTTCTTAACAGCCCAAATTCGTCTACTCCCGCGCGCGACCTGGCCTCTTGGCCTTTTTCAGCCTTCTATCAGTTTGACCATCACCGTTCTGCTGCGGGGGCCGTCGAACTCGCAGAAGTAGATGCCCTGCCAGGTGCCCAGCACCAGACTGCCCCCCTCCACCAATATGATCTCCGAACAGCCGGTCAGGGTGCTCTTTATATGGGCGGCGGCGTTACCCTCCAGATGCGAATAGTTGTCATCGAAAGGTATGACCTTGTTGAGCTCTTTGATGATATCGCTTCTGACCGAAGGGTCGGCATTCTCGTTTATGGTGACCGCGGCCGTGGTGTGCGGCACATACAGGGTGCACAACCCGGACTCGACCTTGGCTTCCGAAACCGCCTTTTGCACCAGGTGGGTTATATCGACCAAATCAACCCGGCTGCTGGTTCTAACCTTCAACTCCTTTATCATTTAACCACCCCCTTAATAAGGCTCGATGCTCGGATGTCGGTTTCGAGGCTCGAATAATGTCTGGTTGAGTTTGGCTTTCGAGCTTCTGGCTTCGTGCTTCCGGCCTCGATACGAGCATCCCTAACGCTAACCGAGCCTCGAAACCTTCGTTTGAGGTTAAATTCTTTTCGCCTCTTACGACAGCAGGTCGTTTTCGAGGCTTGTATAGAAGCTCGTTTTCTCGAGGCTCGAATGCTGCTTGGTCGGATTCGCCTGTCAAGCCTCCTGCGTCGACCTTCCAGCCCCGATACGGGCAGCGCCAACACAGACCGAGCTTCGAAACCCTTCTTCCATTAACTCCTTTTCGCTTCTGGCAACAGCGTGGTGTTTTCCGAGCTCGATTAGTGTTTGATTGGATTTGGCTATCGAGCGTCTCGCTCCGACCTTCCAGCCTCGATACGAGCATCGCCAACGCAGACCGAGCCTCGAAACCCTCTAACTAAACAACGCTTCAGCAAACCAGGCCGGATCGAATCTCTGGAAATCATCCGGTTTTTCACCCAGCCCGATGTACTTCACCGGAACCTTGAACTCGTCAGCTATTCCGATCATTATCCCCCCCTTGGCGGTGCCATCCAGCTTGGTTAAGAATATCCCGGTCACTCCGACCGCATCGTTGAATATGCGCACCTGAGACAGACCGTTCTGCCCGGTGGTGGCGTCTATCACCAGAAGTATCTCCTGGGGCGCATCCGGATGAGCCTTTGCCATCACCCTCTTTATCTTCTTCAGCTCTTCCATCAGATTCACTTTGGTGTGCAGTCTTCCGGCGGTGTCGGCGATGACCACGTCGATCCCTCTGGCACCGGCGGATTTTATGGCATCGAATGCGACCGAGGCGGGGTCCTGATTGGGTTTGCTCTTGACCATCTCCACGCCAACCCTGTCCGCCCAGATGGAGAGCTGTTCTCCTGCGGCCGCCCTGAAGGTATCGCAGGCCGCCAGCAGAACCTTTTTCCCCTGGCTCTTGAAATCCTGGGATAACTTGGCGATAGAGGTGGTCTTCCCGGTGCCGTTGACCCCCACCATCATGATCACGTGAGGAGGGGAGAGATCGTTATCCGGTATCTCTCCGGAACCCAGAATGGAGGCCACCTGATCTTTGAGGAGCCCGACGACCCTCTCCGATTCCTCGATCCTCTGCTTGCCGGCTTCGTTCTTCAGCCCATCCACTATTTTGGCCGTGGTGGATGGCCCCACGTCCGCCTTGATAAGGATTTCCTCCAACTCATCCAGCAATTCCTGGTCGATCTTCTTGTGCAGTCCAACCGCTTGGGAGATCTTCCCCAGGAGATTCTCCTTGGTCTTAAAAAGCCCTGATTTCAGTTTGTCCAGCGATAGCTTCACCGGGGCGCCCTCTCTAGTGTAATGTATAGTTTAAGCTTACGGAGGTTACATAAACAACCATCTTAAGCTTCTTCTGTCACCACCTCATGTTTCTCAAACCTGACCGAGACGATCTTCGACACACCGGGTTGCTCCATGGTCACCCCGTAAAGAACGTCCGCTGCTTCCATCGTAAGTTTGTTATGGGTGATCAGTATGAACTGCGTGCTGGAACCGAAGTGTTTGATCAACTTCAGAAACCTGGTGATGTTGGCGTCATCCAAGGGGGCGTCGACCTCATCCAGAATACAGAAGGGACTTGGCTTGACCAGATATATGGCAAAAAGGAGAGCTATGGCGGTCAGCGCCTTCTCTCCGCCCGAAAGCTGTGAGATGTTCAAAAGCCTCTTGCCGTACGGACGAGCGGATATGAGAATAGGCGATTCGAGGGGGTCGGCCTGGTCGACCAAAGACAGGTCGGTCTCTCCCCCTTCGAACAGCTCGTGAAAAACCTTCTGGAAGTTGGTCTTGATCTGCTCGAAGGTCTCCGCGAAGAGCGATCGGGCGGTCTGGTTGATCTTGGCGATGGTGGAGGAGAGCGTCTCCTTTGCCTCGGTGAGGTCACTCACCTGCTTTTGCAGGAAATCGAGCCTCTCCTTGGCCGCCTGAAACTCCTCCAAAGCCAACAGATTCACCGGCCCGATGGACTTCAGCTTCTCCTTGAGGTCATCCAACTCACCTTTAGGCCCGGCCATCTCGTCGGTTTGCAGTATCTCCCCAAGATCGAGCTTCTCCAGGTCCACCTGGTACTCCTCCCAGATTCTGTCTTTAACGTTCTTGGCCTGGGATGAGAGTTCCACCTTCTCCATCTCGAGCTTATGCGACTCCTGCTGTACCTGTTCTCTGAGGGCACGCGATTCCTTCAGAGCTTTCTCCTTGAGGCTCAGGTCTTGCTGAAGTCGAGTCTGTTCTTCCATCAGAGAATTAAGGTTCGATTTCTCTTGCTCGATTTTCTCGAAACTCCCCTTCATCTCGCCTTCTTTCTCGCCCATTTCCTGTATGATCCTCCTGATCTCCGCTGCCGAATCTTCCGATTCCTTTTCCTTTGCCGCCTTGGTGACGTCCATCTCCGAGATCAGCTCGGCGAGCCTGGTTTGTTCGCTTGCTATTTGCTCCTCTTTCCCCTGCAGAGATACCAACTCGATCTTAAGCTGGTTGGATTTCCTGAAAATGTCGTTGTGAGAGGTCTCGGTGGTCTCCAAAAGCTCCTTCTCCTTCTGCTTGAGGGAGTTGAGGTTATCTCTTTGGGCTTCAAGCTCTGTTACTTTCGGCTCACGCTCTTCGCTATCCCGGCTAAGCTCCTCGATTCTCCCGGCGGTCTCACCGATCAGCGATTCGAGCTCCAGTTGCCGTTTGCTAAGACTCTCCTTTTCGAACTCAATGGTCTTGGTCTCGATCTCCGATTTCTGCAGATCACTCTTTCCCTGGTCAACCTCCAGCGAGATTTGGGAGACCCTGCCTCGGAGATCTTTCCCTTCATTCTCCTTTTCCTTCTTCTCCAGCTCTACTTGCTTCAGTTTCTCGGTTGACCGTTTCAGTTGTTCCTGCAGCCTCTGGATTTCCAGCTCTCTTCCCAGCAGCGAGACCTCTCCGGGCGAGCCTCCTGAAATGGGACCTCTGGTTTCGATTATCTCCCCCTCGGGCGCGGCAAGATGGAACCCGGATTCGATCTGCGCCGCAAGGCTTACGGCGTCTTCCAACGATCTGACCAGTATCACGTCGCCCAGAAGCAGATGTATAACCTTCTTATAGTCCTCCTCACATTGAATCAGGTCAGCTGCCCATCCCAGTGTCCCGGAATAATCTCCGAGGTCGATCCGGCCTGGTTCGGTTTTCCTTTCGTCGATCCTATCCAACGGCAGAAAGGTCGCCCGTCCGGCCTTCTGCTCCTTGAGGTATCGTATGGCTCCCAAGGCGGAGTTGGTATCACGGCAGACGATGAACTGGAGGGAACTGCCTAATGCAGACTCGACCGCCCTGAGGTACTCGGCATCCGCGCTGATAAGATTGGCCACCGTGTCGATGATTCCGGGAAGCCGGTCCTTGGCGGAGAGCACCGATTTCTCACCCCGACCGTATCCCTCATAATGCTCCGAGATCTGCCTGAGCATCTCCAGCTTGGCCCTGTCTGCTTCCTGCGCTGTCCTTATCTCACCATGGCGCGAGACCAGCTCGGTCAGATCTGCCTGGTTCTGCTCGACTTTATCCTTTAGAATTGCCAGTTCCCGGACCTTGCCTTCCAGTGCGTTCCTCTTCTCTTGGTCCCCGGACGAATGGCTCTCCAACTTCTCCGAGGTTTCGCCGATCTTCTCCCGGACCGAGTCCATCTCATCGGAAAGCTGGGCATCCCGTTTTCTCAGTTGATCGATTTGGGCCTTGGTGCCTTCACTCTCGTTTTTCAATTGGTTCAACCGATCCCCTGTCTCCTGCCATTCCAGCGAGAGCCTCTCCAAGCTCTCCTTGCAGGAGGCAAGCTTCTCGTCGCTGGCCAAAAGAGTCTGATCGATCTCTCGGCAGGCATTCTCTTTCGACTCGATCTGTGTGCCGAGTTCAACCTGCTGGACTTTCTTCCCCTCTTTCTCGGCTCTGGTGGAGGAGAGCCGGCCCTCCAGATTCCGTATCTCCTCCTTGTTTCTGGCGATCAGTTGCTCCAAGTTCGACTTTCTCTCCCGACCGACGGATATGTTTCGCTCGATCTCGAAGCCCTTTTCCGAAAGCTCGTTGATCTTCTTTTGCAGTGAACCCGACTCTTTTTCGTTTTCGAGAAGATTCAGCCGGAGTTTTTCGCTCTCCGCCTCCTGTTTGTCCAGATCCGCGGTGGCTTTCTGACTTTCGTCGGCCAACTCTTTGAACTTTCCCTCCAGGCCCGCTTCCTTCTCTTTGACGAGGCGAAACTCGCTGCAACCGATTTTGATCTCCAGCTCTTTTGTCTCCTCGGTCAGCTTTTTGTATCTTGCCGCCTTGCCTTTCTGCCTTCTGAGGGAATTGGTCTGTTTCTCCACCTCCCTCAGGATGTCGCCCAATCGCAGGAGGTCGCTTTCTGTGTGCTCCAGTTTTCTCTCAGCTTCTTTTCTTCGCAGCTTGTATTTGGTGATGCCGGCCGCCTCCTCGAACAAAAAACGGCGTTCCTCCGCCTTGTCCGAGAGGATGGCCTCCACCATCTCCGGCTGCATCACCGAGTAGGCATGTATTCCCACACCGGTATCCAAGAATAGGTCGGTTATGTCCCTTAGACGACAGGGGTTCCTGTTGAGCAGATACTCGCTCTCCCCGGAGCGGAAGAGCCGGCGGGTTACCGTGACCTGATCGTAATCGACGGGAAGGAGTCCCTGCGAGTTCTCGATCATCAGGCTCACCTCGGACATGCCCAGCGGCTTCAAATCCTTGGTTCCGCTGAAGATGACCTCGTCCATCTTTGAGGATCGCAAAAGTGAGCTCCTCTGCTCACCTAAGACCCATCTGATGGCATCCAAGAGGTTGGTCTTGCCGCAGCCGTTCGGCCCCACGATGGCGGTCATCCCCTTGTCAAAGCGAAGTTCCGTCTTCTGGGGGAAGGATTTGAAACCTAATATCTTAAGTTTGGATAGAAACATGGAGTCCTTTCATCAGCTCAGGGCGGATTGGCAATCGCCTTTGTGTTTTCAGTGAACAGGCTTTTGAGCGTTCTTGCCAGCCCTTCGTACGTTTCTCTGGAGCCGAATCTATCCTTCAAGACCTCCAGTTCGATATTGTAGAGGGGGAACGCGTTCTTCCTTTTTGGCCCAATACGCATGGGAATCCCGCATCGGGCGCAGAGATGGCAGCTGAAGAAACCATCTTCCAAGTCGAGATCCAAAGAAATGCCAAAGTGCAGATCCTTCAGCCTTCGAACGAATTCCTTGCCCGGAAGGGAAAGAAGATTCAAGTCATCCCTCGCGGCGGCTATGACCTGATAGGCCGCCGAGTCGGAGAGATAACCTTCGGCATCCAGAAAGGGTAGAAAAACAAAGATCCTCTTCCCCTGGAAGATGCCCACGAAGGTCGAGAGGAGGTCTCTGGCCATGGCGAAACGGTCTATGTCGGCGGGCATGCAGACCAGCACCTTTTGAGCCTCGCTCGTCTCCCTGTTGAAAGAGAAGGCCTGCGGTTTGAAAATGAGCCGTCTGGTCCGGTTAAGAACCATCCTGGCCACTGGATCAACCTTTATCGGCTTCATGGCTTCAGCATGCCCTTCAGGCAAAAAATCTCCCGCGAAATATAGGCCATATGAATTCTCAAGTCAAGCGCAGGATGGGAAATTATGAGCTGTTGAAGCTTGGTGATCTTTCTTCGGCAGCAGTTCGATCGGATTGCCTGGTCCCCCGTTCCGGGAGACCAGCAATGACCGACTCGCTTCTCTTCTGTCTTCGACCCCGGTTTACCGATCGCAGGCGGGAAGAAACCAGAAGCTAACTTGAGTTGGGTTCTGGCACTTGTCTGCGTCGAGTGCAGCGGAAAGCTTTAGCTTTCCATGCTTGGCGGATACCTGAAGGTCTCCTCTACACAAAAACAGGAACGGGTTAGATCCTCTGGATGTACTCCCGTGTGAAAACCGGATTCTTTTGGATCTCGACGATCGAACAGAATCTCTTGTAAAGCTCGGGAATCTTCGGGTCCTTGTCCACCCGAGCAAGTACCTTCTTGAAATGGCTCTTGTTCTCAAACCTTCCGATCTCCAGCCACTCCTCGTCCTGGTCCGATTTCTCAAAGACCTCGTAGGACAGACACCCCTGTTTGAGGTATATCTCCCTCACCTCTCTCTGGAGATCCAGATATGCTTTGGTCCTGCCTTTGGGTACCCTGCAGGAATAGGTGACGACAAACATTGATCCTCCCCGAAGTCTCGGTGGGCGGTGCTGTGCCGGGTCAGGCGTTTCTCAGAACCAATCCAGTATCCCCAAGTAAAAGGAATTCCCGTAAACTTCGTCGATGCTGGCATCTGTCAAGTTCTTCACCATCATCACGCCGTGTTCTCCGGTCTGGACCCGGTAGCCCTTGCGCTTATAGAGCTCGAGAAGGCCTTCGTCCGCGACCACGTGGTTGATTACCCCGTTCTTGGCTCCCTGTTCGATCTGGTCGATCAGCTCATGGTAAGCCGCGTCGTCGAATGCCACCAGTTCCTGCACCTTGGTCACGCCCTGGCTCTCGGTCAGCAAGGCGTACCCGTCTTCCCTGAAGATGGACATCTTCTCTTCGAATCTCTTGCGCTTGGAAAACAAGCTAACGAAATCCTCCTGTCTGAGGACGAAGCCGGTCTTCTTTTGAACAAATCTCCGGTAGAGTCGATAGACCTTCTGCGGATCAACGGTGGGGCTTACTCCTCTGGTCGCAGCCTCGACCTTATCGGTGACCTTGAAAACGCCCGGGAACTGATTGACCGGTTCAACCTCGGCATAGTCTAATCTCCTGTAGAAAGCATAGGCGATTATGGTGCGGCCGGTGCACAGGAAGGAGAAACGATAATTCTTGGAGCGGAAGTACTCGTGCGCCTTTTCCATCAGGATCCTGGAGACTCCCTGCCGGGCGCTGCCGGGGTTGGTGGCCACCCCCCAGACGCCTCCCACCATCTCGGTCTTGCCCTCCAGGGTCCTGGTGGGAATGTCCATGACTCCGGCGTGACCCACCAGGCGATCGTCCTCCACTGCGCAGAATCCGGCCGGGCCGTCTTTCAGCCTAATATCCGATGTTATCCTCTCTTCCATGGCCTTGGGTGAAAGGGGCCACCAGAAGGCAAGGTCCATCAGCATCATGAAATCGTCTTTCTGCTTCAATTCTCTGTAGGCAAGGATGTCCATGTTCAACCGGCCTCCTATGTATTAAGAGCTCTTTTCCTTCTCGAAATGGAAAGCTGAAGCTTTCCGCCACGCCTTCGGCAGCAGTGAGTAACGACACCCAGCTTCACCCGACCAGACTGAGCAGTTGTCTGTAGCTCTTCGGATTTCCGTGTTTGATCTTCTTGTGCAGGGTCAGCGTGCCCGACTCCGGCTCGATGTCCAGGTACCTTCTCAGATTGTCCTCACAAACCTTGAACTGCCGTATGGCGGCAGTGCGGCTCCCCAGAAGGGCGTAGGAGAGCATTATCATCCGGTGCGCTTCCTCGTCGGCGGGATCGGACAGAAGCAGAGATTGAAGGTAATGGATGCATCTTTCATAATCCGATTTCTCCCAGGCCGACCGGGCCAGTCTCCAGAAGACGGAGTGATATTTTTCTCTGTATTCGTCCCGGACCTGCTCTGCCCAGTTTTCATAGAAATCCTCCAGCAAATCCGAGGAGTAAAGCTCCGCGGCCTTCTGATACTCGGAGTCCATCAGGTGAAGTTTCTGCTCCTTCTGTAAGCGTTGGGCGTCGTCCAGGCAGGAGAGGAATTCACCCAGGTCGGACCAGACCTTGCCTTCCCAGTTCAGTCGGTAGACGCCTGTCTGTGAGGTAAGACATTCTCCTTTCTGTTTCTCGGTCGCCTTTCTCAGATGCGAAAGGGTCACGTGAAAGGTGTTGCCCAGGCTCTGCGGGTCGATCTCCGGCCAGACGGCATCCACCAGCTTATCCCGGGTTAGCCCGATCTTCTTTGTATCTTTCACCACAAGACAGGCAAGGATCTGCTTGGCCTTGGCCGATCCCCACTCCCTGGCCGGGACCTCTTCGCTCTCGTAAGGTCGGTAAACCCTGAATCTCCCGAAGCAGTATATCCGGAGGTGATCCATGTAGTCGCCGCTCACCCCCACGACTGGCGGAGTCTGGGGCTCCTCCTCGGCTTCCCTCTGTGCCTGGATGCGCGAGGTTCTCTGTTCGATCTCCTGCAGGATGGGGCTCAATTCCGAATCCAAGCCATTCTCCTTTATCTTCTCTCCGAGAAGCAGAAGGCGTTTCTCCAGATTGAGTTCGGAGAAGTTCTCCACAGCCCGCCTCAGACTATCCAGACCACTCTGCAACAGATCCTGGCTCTTGACCTCTCCTTCCGAGGCGGCCCTCCGCGCCAGGCAGATCCCCAAGCTCTGCAGAGTACGGGCCTGCTGAAATGGAGAGCTGATCTCCTGGAAGGTCCGGTCGCTCTTGCGCAGCCATTCTTCAGCGCCTTTCCAATCCTGAAGCGAAAAGCAGAATCGTCCCAAAGCTCTCATGGCGATCCCCATGCCCAATTTGGACGATTGCCTGGTGGCGAGATCCAGCGCGCCCCCGACCAGATCACGACCCTTCTCATGCCGGTTCAGCCTGAAATGAACCTCGCCTAAATCGGACTGGATCTCGGGCAAAATGTCCTTTGCGCCGATCTCCCGGCAGATGTCAAAACTCCGGCTGACGCAGTCCAGAGCCTTGTCCGGCTGACCCTGTGCCAGGAATGTCATGCCCAGGTTATCCAGGGCCGACACCATTCCCCGGCGGTCTCCGTACTGCTCGCGGATCTTCAGACTTTTCTCCAGGAAGCCCAGAGCCTTTTCCCATTCGCCTCTATCTTTATAGAGCACGCCCAGATTATTGTAGATTATTCCTTTCCAGGAGAGGTTCCCCATCTCCTGAGCACCATCCAATGCTCGGTAATAGCAATCCTCGGCCTTGTTGTACCGTCCCAGATTGAGATGGATGACACCCAGATTTACGTTTAAGGCCGACAGCCTGGATTTGTCACGCACCTTCTGCTGGATTTTCAGGCACCGGTCGAAATAGTCTATGGCCTTCTCATATTCACCTTGGCTGAAAGCCACCATCCCCAGATTGTTGTAACTGCGTTCGATCAAACGTAGATGCTTCCTCTTGTCCGCGGATTCGATGCCCTTCTCTGACCAGCAGGCACACTCCTGATACTCTCCCCTCATGATGTGGGTGAGGCCCAGCGATTGACAAATGGTGATGTACTCGGTGCGCTGGGGCTCAGTTGAAACGTCAGTTAATCGCTCCAAGGCGCGCCGGTAGAAGGAGATGGCTTTGGAGTAATCACTTATGGCGTGATAGACGTATCCCATTTTTCGATAGATCTCGGCTTCCTTGAGTTGGTCCAAAAGCCCGTGTTTTTCTCCCAGAGTCAGAGCCTGCTCATAGGAGTCTATGGCAGAGTCCGATTTGCCCAGCTTGCTTTGAACGTCCCCCAAGCCCTGCAGCAGCTCAAGCAGTTTCGAATGCTTCGTCTTGGTCGGAGGGAGGTCTTCCAGAAGCCCCAGCGCTTGAAGGAAGTACTGCTCTGCTTTGCTTTCCGAGTATTGCCCCTGCATCCTCTTGCCGGCCTGAATCAGATAGCGTGCGGCCTTTTTGAGAGAGGAACGATCCTTTTTGCCGTTGCTGAAGTGATAAGCCAAATCCTCCGCATTGGGGGACAAATCACCTTTGGCCGGGCCCTGTTCCAAGAAGACGGCCATCTTCTGGTGCATCTCTTCTCTGAATTCAGAGGCCAGGCCCTGATAGATGTGAAGGCGGACCACATGATGAGTGAAACGATAACTCCCCTCTTCTTCCTCCGTGGTCTTCTGAATCAGGTTTCTCACGATCAGGTCGCCGACGGTCCGTCTCATCCGAGTTGGGCCGATGTCCAGAAGACTCTGCAAAGCATCCAAGCGGAATCTCTCACCCATTATCGCGGCGAGCGACAGCACCTTTCGGGCCGAGTCATCCAAGCCGCTCAGTCTCCGTTCGATCACGCTTTGGAGTGTGGCAGGCCCCAGCGCCTTCTGAGAGTACTCCTCCTTGATCTCCCATCGGGATTCGACGGGATCGAAGAAGAAAGCATCCTGTTCGATGCCCGATCTGAGGGTTTCGTTTACGAACAGGGGGTTCCCGGCGGTGTAATCTAAAAGCCACTTGAAGAACCTGTCGGTCAACTTCTGGTCGAAGAACGCCTCCGCCAGACTCTTCACCTCCGGCTGGTCGAGCCCCGACAGGTCGAGCCGTTGGAGCATTCTCTGATCCTCGAGATTTCCCACCCATCTCTCGGTGAAAGAACCCTTCTCGCAACCCCGGGTGGTGGCCATAACAAGAATGGGCGACCTCCGGAAATTGCTGATCAGGTATCTCAAAAGCTCCAGGGTGTCGGGTTCCAGCCAGTGAAGATCCTCGATGTCTAAGATCAGAGGATGCCGGTGAGAAAGCTTGGAGAAGAAGAGCAGCAGCATGTCGTAAAATCTTTGCCTCTCCTCCTTGGGCGAAAGGGGAGGTGTGGTAATTCGGGAGATGTCAAAGGGCATATACTCCTCGATCTCCGGAACTATCTTCTCCAGGAGAGCAAGGGTCAGGTTGTCCAACAAAGGAGCCAGGTATCGGGTATCGTAGTTGATCGAGGAGAAGTAATTGCGGAGCATCTCGGAGAAGAGGCGGTAAGGAGAGATGTCCTTGTGATATCCGTGCCCCCGGATCACCAGGGGCCCACGGGGCTCGACTCGTTCCAGAAACTGCTCCGCCAACCTGGTCTTGCCTACGCCGGTTTCCCCCTGGATCAGGACAAAACTACCTTGGTTCTCCAGAATGGAATCGAATAGGCTTTCCAGTGTACTTAGTTCGCTTTCCCTCCCCACAAAGGAAGCTGGTTTGTTGCCGGAAAAATGCACACTCACGACTCAGCCTTAAGATTGGTGAAGGTTCATCTATTCGTCGATGCTGCTCATAAGTAAAGCCGTATTTGTCAAAAATCAACAAAAATCTTGTTCCAGGAGCCGGCATGACACCGCCTGCTTCTCGCTTGATTGCTTCCCTGCAAGCGTCGAGTTTTCCCTTTGCCGGAAATACCCGGTTCACCTCCGGCGGAGACGCCCTAATCTCCGCCTCAAGAGATCAACGGAACCAGTCTAACAGTGTGGAGGAGTACCGCCCTTGAAAAGATAATTGACCAGGTAGACTATGTCGCCCAAATCGACTGTGCCGTCGCAATTGACGTCTCCGGCCAATGCGGGTTCGGGCGCCGGACCGCTTCTGTACAGATAGTTTACCAGGAAGACGACATCACCAAGGTCGACCAGACCGTCTCCGCTGGCGTCGCCGAAGAGAAAGGGACCGCCCAGAATCGATATGGTGGCGACGGCAGCCTTCACGAAATCGACATAATAAGTGCTGTCGAAGAGCGAGACCCGATCCTGGGTCGAGTGCACGTGCGGGTTATGATCCTGGTAGTCTTCGTGTCCCAGAATAGCGGCGAATCCCTGACTCCAGAATGAGGCGTGATCAGAACTGTGAGAGGCGCCCGCCGTTATTTTTTGGGGCACCAGGTCTAGCTCGTAGTCCGAGATGGCTCCGATCATGATATCTGCCAAGGCCTGGTTCTCGGGCCGATAGCTGCTGTGGACCTCCATCACTCGGTCGGAGTTGCCATCATAGGAGATCATATCGAGGTTCAAAACTCCCAAAATGGTGTCCCCCCGCTCGAACGCCTCTGCTGCATATGCTGCAGAACCAAGAAGTCCCTGCTCCTCGCCCGAGAAGGCCACGAACCTCACCGTGTTGGTTAACGGGAAGTCTTTGAGAATGGACGCGGCGGCCAGAGCTGAGATCACCCCGGAGGCATTATCGTCCGCGCCCGGTGCCCGCCGGTCCGGAATCTCCGAGAGATCATCGTAGTGTCCGGTCAGCAGAAACTGCCTTCCGGGATAGCATCGACCCTCGATCGTCCCGACCACGTTCAGAAGGTGTGGCTGTTCCAGATTCTGGTATTGAGAAAACCACGTCTGCCCTCCGTCAGCCGTTCTGATTATGTCGTTATAGCCGACTGCCCAGCCGGTCAACGTATCAGCAAACTCGACACCATAAAGATAGGAAGTGTTCGACTCCTGGGCGAGCCAGTCAGCTCCCAGGTTGGGCGTATAGAAGACGCTTCCGTCCAATCCGACCATCCATCCGTGAAGGCTGTCAACGAAGTGGATGCAGTTGAGAGGAGCTTCGGTAGGCAAGGCTCTTTGCGTCCAGAGGAGTCCTCCGTTCGTGGTGTAAACTGAGTATCCGTCATCCCCCGTCGCCCAGCCGTTCAGATGGTCCACGAAATCCACGCTCCTCAGCCGAACGAATGTTGGGCTGATCTGTGGACTCCAGTTGGTCCCCCCGTCACTTGTATGCAGGATGCTTCCGTTGTCACCTACCGTCCATCCTAAAGACTGATTCACGAACTCTACATCGTACAATCCGACACCAGCCATCTCCGCCTGTTCCGTCCAGCTGACGCCTCCGTCCGGCGTGAACAGGATTATCTCGTCTCCGACCACCCATCCATGATCCGCATCCCGAAAGCAGCATGCTCTGAAATCAATGTCGGCGAATTCGGGCTTGCTTCTGTCTTCCCAGGTCTCCCCGCCGTCAGTGGACCTGACGATGATACCTCTTGTGCCTACCGACCACAGCGTGTCATCATCCACCCGGCAGATGTCCAAGAGGGTCAGGTGGTCGGTCTCCTCAACCACAGTCCACTGATTTCCACCGGTGGTGGTCTTGACGATACCCCCGCCAATGCTGACCGACCAGGCGTTCTGGGCTTCGGGGCTACAGGCGACATCCACAAAATAAGCTACGGGGGTTCCGACCTGAAAGGTGTCGAACTCGGCAGAGACACCCATTCCTTCAAATCGCTCCTCAAGATAATAAGCCGCCCTGAAGACCCCATCGCTCCAAGAATACCTTGTCTTTATGGAGTCTCCGACTCCTCCGATTGTGACCGTGTCCTCGCCGGTAAGCTTATCCACCCAGGAGAAGAGCTGCGCCTGGTCAACTTGGTCCACTATCCCTTGTATTAAGGGGTCATGCTCCGGGGAAAGAGACTCGAGGTAGAAGGGGATAGGGGGGGCTGATTCCAAGGGCAGTGGTCTCAGGCGCATCTTTCTCAGTTCTAACCCGAAAGCTGTCAATTCTTCAATGCTCTCGGAATTCCCCTTGACCAGGGCAATACCCTCATCGTCAAACAGAATCCGGGATCTGGCCTTTACCTTTTCCAACTGCAAGCCGAGTTGTCGAGGAGGTCGCGCCGAGATCAGGTAATATTCACCTATGCCCGCCTCTTGGTCCAATATCTGAAAAGCTATCCTTTGTTCTGTCAATAACCGCAGATCTTCGTTGTTTGCCCCTGCAACCCAGAAACCCTCGGCCTTGGCATAGACTTCAATACCGGTGCTCGCTACCTGATCCAGTATCGCCCGGTTTACGCCATCGATTTTGACCAAATAGTCGCGTTCAACCTGAGCTGAGACGGAGAGCAGACAACAGCAAAGTCCTATGAGAGCCAGAAGGTTCTTCAAATCATCTCCGCGAATTAAGCGGTTCTTTTAGAGGCAACAACCCATTCATAATATAAGTCACTTCTGGATGTTGACAAGAACAATGTGCCCCATTGCTGAAGGAACGGCGGCCTCTCTATTCTTTTGTCGGCAGAATCCGGTCCCCACCAAAATGTCTTCAGGACGCTGTTCTGTCCAGCGCACGGGCGGGTAACGTCATCTCATTATTCCTTGACTTTTCGTCCGTTCTTAGTTTCTTAATCTCCACCAAAGTGAACCGAAAGCTCAAAGGATAATTCGCGAGGTTTCTTGGACATGAGTGTGGTGACCAAAGGATTCTCCGTGAAGACCAAGGGAGACACGGATATCATAGATATCACTTCGCAGGTGAACAGGGAGCTCAAAGAGTCGGAGCTCTCCAACGGAACCCTGACCGTGTTCGTGCCGGGTTCAACCGCCGGAATAACCACCACCGAGTACGAGCCGGGATTGCTCAAGGATCTACCCCAGTTTTACCAGAGGATCATCCCCAAGGGAGCCGATTACCATCATGACCTGACCTGGGGTGACGGAAACGGTTACTCTCACGTGAGGGCCGCGTTGGTCAAGTCGTTCTATACGATTCCCTTTGTCAACGGGGAGATGATCCTGGGTACCTGGCAGCAGATCATACTGGTAGATTTCGACAACCGCAGCCGGCGGCGGGACATCGTGGTGCAGATAATGGGAGAATAGGCTTCGCCCACTTCGGGGGTAGTCTCGCAAAGGCGTATTCCCCTCGGTTTCCCTGTTGGGTTCGCATTCGAAGCGAGAAGGACAAAAGGCGTGTCGCTGTCGGACAAACTCAAATTCAGAACCCTGGAGTGGGCAGGCGATCACCTGAGGATTCTGGACCAAACCATGCTCCCCGAGGAGCTGGTCTATCTTGAATGCCGTACCGTGGACGAAATCGCCTCGGCGATCAAAGACCTGAAGGTGAGGGGTGCACCGGCCATCGGCGTCGCGGCCGGCTTCGGGGTGGCGGTTGGCCTGCACGACAAGAAGTTCAAGAATAGAAAGGAACTTGAGGGTGAGTTGGGCAGGGTGATCTCCATCCTGGCAGGTACGCGACCCACCGCGGTCAACCTCTTCTGGGCGTTGGAAAGAATGAAAAAGGCAGCGGAGAAGAACAGAAGCGAGAGTCCGGAGAGAATAGGCAAGCTTATTCTTCAGGAAGCAATCGACAGCCATGAGGAAGACAAATCGATGTGTGAAAAGATCGGGGAATTCGGTGCGACCTTGCTCGAAGATGGCGACACCGTGCTCACCCACTGCAACGCGGGAGCCTTAGCCACCGGGGGAATCGGAACCGCGCTGGGGATCATTTATACGGCGGCCTGGCAGGGGAAGAAGATCAAGGTCTTCTCGGATGAGACCAGACCGGTGCTCCAGGGATCCAGGCTGACCGTATGGGAGCTTCGTCAGCAGGGGATAGAGGTGACTTTAATCTGTGACAACACGGCTGCCTCTGTGATGAGAAACAAGAGGATCGACTGCGTGATAGTCGGGGCGGATCGCATAGCAGCCAACGGAGATGTTGCCAACAAGATCGGAACCTACAATGTGGCGGTCTTGGCCCATCATCATGGCATTCCCTTCTACGTGGCCGCGCCGACCTCCAGCTTCGACCAGGCCATCTCCGACGGTGCCGAGATAAAGATCGAGGAGAGGTCGTCCGAAGAGGTCACGGATTGCTTCGGCAAGAAGACCGCTCCGGCCGGAGCGGATGTTTATTGTCCGGCTTTTGACGTCACGCCGGCGGAATTGGTGACCGCGTACGTGACGGAAAAGGGGGTCCAAACAGGTTCAGAGTTAAGGGTTTAGAGTTTAGGGTTAAGAGGTTAGAGTGTCACTGTAGGGTGTGGGGAGAGAGGTCTTCCTCTACAGACTATGACTTCCAAAGCAGCTTTTCTGGACAGAGACGGGACCATAATCGAGGAGAAGGACTTTATCAAGACACCTGATCAGATCGAGTTCATCCCCGGTTCGGTTGATGCAATAAAGGCGCTTCGAAATCTGGGATATAAGATCGTAGTAATCTCCAATCAATCCGGGATCGGAAGGGGAATCCTCACCGAGAAGATGGTCACGGAGGTCAACCAGAGTTTCTTGAGGCGTCTGGAAGATCAGGGTGCGCCGGCCGATGGGCTCTATTTCTGTCCTCATCGTCCCGATGACAACTGTGACTGCAGAAAGCCAAAAACCGGTATGATAGAAAGGGCGGTGCGAGACCTGGGTTTGGACCTGACAGGCGCTTTGGTGATCGGAGACAAACTGGCTGATGTGAAGCTGGGGAAGAACATAGGCGCCAAAACCGCGTTGGTCCTGACCGGATACGGCAAAGGGGAAGCCGAGAGGCTGAATGCCGTCGATTCCGGTGATCAGCCGGATTATGTTTCGGAGAATCTACTCGAGGCGGTGAGCCGGCTTGCACGTCGCAAGAGCTGAAAAGGCCAGTCCGACCTCGGTTTAAATGCGCTGATCTGCATAATCTCTCCGGGTCAAATCATCTGTCTGCTCTCCGATAGAGTGGCAAGGTTGGATCTGCATGGTGGGCGCCACCCAATACTCGGATTGGGCAGGTCGTATTCCGTATGAAACGGTCGGTCAATTTGCAGTTGGGTTCATAGCGCTTGCTGTGAGGGAGTGCCTTGGGTAAATCAAAGATCGTTGTGGTCAGAAGCTCCGACGTCATCCGAGCTTCGGGCAAGGTAAACACCGAGCTTCTGGCTCGGACGGTTGAGCAGGGACTCTGCAGGTTAACCTCCGAAGAGGAGCCTGCGGATGCCATAAGCCACTTCTATTCACCCAAAGACAAGATAGGCCTGAAAGTGAACTGCCTGGCAGGTCGCATGGCCTCCACTCATCCGGAGATAGCTCTGGTCGTGGCCGACCTGCTCAAAACCATTGGGATCAAAGACAAAAACATCGTCGTCTGGGACAGGTCGTCGCGCGAGCTCAAAGAGATCGGATTCCCTTTGAATGCCAACGGAAGCGGCCCTCGCTGTTTCGGCACTGATGCACAGGGGGTGGGCTACTCGCAGGAGTTGATCAATTACAAACAGATCGGCAGCCTGCTCAGCAGGGTGATGGAGAGTTTCACCAACGTCCAGGTGAATCTACCCGTGCTGAAAGACCACAGTCTCTCCGGCGTGACCTGCGCTCTGAAGAACTACTTCGGAGCGGTCCATAATCCGAATAAGTACCATGACGATGGTTGCGATCCGTTCATAGCCGATCTGAACCAGGTACCCCAGATAAGAGAACAGCAGAGGCTTGTAGTCTGCGATGCCCTGAGAGTCCAATTCAACGGAGGGCCCTCGTACCATCCTCAATGGGCGGAGAACTTCGGAGGCATAATCGTAGGAGAAGATCCGGTGGCTGTCGATTTCGTCGGCTACCAGATCATAGACCGGATCAGGCGGAAGCACGGCTTGCCCGATCTGGAGAAGGCAGGCAGGAAACCGAAACACATCTTCACCGCCGCGGACGAGAAACACAAGCTGGGAATGGCCAGCTTGGAAAGAATAGAATTGGTGGAGATGAGAATCTGAGAGTCAAAGAGGCAGAGGAGTGGATCGATGGGCCGGGTTGACCGAAGACAATTTCTGAAATGTTCGCTGTGCGCGGCCGGTGGAATGATACTGCCCGGCGTTTTGCCTAATGAATCTATCCTCGGCTCCGGGGGGGATGCTTCCGCAGCGGTCGCCCAGGCTGCTCTTTCGCAGGTTGAGGCCAGGTACTACAAGAAACTCGAGCACAAAGAGATTCAGTGCGAGCTGTGTCCCAGGGAGTGCAGGGTAGGGGACAGGGAGAGGGGATATTGTGGGTGCAGAGAGAATCAGGGTGGCACCTACTACACGTTGGTTCATTCATACCCTTGCTCGGCTCACGTAGACCCCATCGAGAAAAAGCCTCTTTTTCACTTCCTTCCCGGGACCCAGGCCTTCTCCATAGCCACGGCGGGCTGTAATCTCAACTGCAAGTTCTGCCAGAACTGGGAGATCTCCCAGGTGAGGCCGGAGCAGGTGAGGACCTACCATCTTCCGCCGGCAGATATAGCCGCCTACGCCCAGGAGAGCAAAAGCAGGTCCATCGCCTACACCTATTCCGAGCCGATAGTCTTCTACGAATATATGGTTGATTGCGCCAGGGCCGGCAGAGAGCGGGGCATCAAGAGCGTGGTGATAACTGCAGGATACATAAACCATGATCCCTGGCTGGAGTTGATAAGCGAGGTGGACGCCATCAAGGTCGACTTCAAGGCGTTCACCGAGGATTTCTATCGGGACGTCTGTCAGGGGAAACTGAAGCCGGTGATGGATGCCCTGGTCGACCTGGCCAAAAGCGACATCTGGTACGAGCTGGTATACCTGGTGGTGCCCACGCTCAACGACGACCCCAACGATATAAGACGGATGTCCAGGTGGATGGTGAAGGAACTGGGCCGAGACGTGCCGATACATTTCACTCGCTTTCATCCCATGTATCTTCTGAAGAACCTTCCTCCCACACCGGTGTCGAGTCTGGAGAAGGCCAGAGAGATCGCAATGGAGGAGGGGATGAACTTCGTGTACGTGGGCAACGTACCCGGCAACCCTGGTGAGAACACCTACTGCCCCGCCTGTAAGCGGGTGTTAATCGAGAGGGTGGGATACCGCATCATCCAGATGAACTTGAAGGACGGAGCTTGCACACACTGCGGCAAATCCGTCCCCGGCGTCTGGAGTTAGGGGGGAGGAGGAAGCTTCGATGATTCCCGCTTCAGAACAGCGGCTTCCCATCGGTTGAAAGCGCGCGCACGGCCTCCCCGGTAATTGGAAGCACATTTCATTTGAAACATGCCTGTCGAACCGCATAGATCCTTGGGTAGAGTTCAGTTCCTGTCAGCTTGCGTACTCCTCGGTTTTTCCTCAATAGTCGCCCAGATAGTCCTCTTCCGAGAGATGATGGTCTCCTTCTATGGCAATGAGTTGAGTCTGGGAGTCATGCTCTCGGTGTGGTTGTTCTGGGTGGGGGTGGGTTCGGCCGCCGGCAACAGGATTGCCGGGAGGAGGGATTATTCTCCAACCAGACTGTGGTTTTGGTATCTTCTGATCTCACTGGCCGGTCCGGCCACCGTCATCCTGATACGATACTCCAAGCAGATTCTAAGGATCGCTCCTGCGGAGATGGTCGGGTTCGTCCCGATGTTTTTGTTCGCGTTCGGGGCCATGAGCATCCTATGCCTCTGTCTGGGGTCCACCTTTGTGCTCAATTCCAAATCGTGGAGATATGACGAGACCCGGATATTCTCGGTTAACCGGGTCTATCTTTGGGAATCCCTGGGGGCCGGCCTGGGCGGATTCTTGGTCACCTTCGTCCTGATCCCCCAGTTCTCCAACTTTCAGATAGCAGTTTTCCTATTCTGTTTGAATCTCTTGCTTTGTACCCTGCTTTTGTCGCCCGGCCTGAAGCCCCGGGCCAGAGCCATGGTCTACTTCATGGTCGCACTTCTGATCGTCGGTATTCCCGCGTCGGGATTGGATGAGTCGCTGGATCGTTTCTCGGCGAGTCGCATGTGGAGGGGTTTGTCGCTGAAGCATTCGGAGGACACCCGCTACGGCAACATTGCGGTGACCGAACGGCATGAGCAGATCACCTTCTATCAGAATGGTCTGATGCTGTTCTCATACCCGGATGCCTTCTCCGCGGAGGAGGCGGTCCACTATGCCCTTTTGCAGCATCCCCATCCGCAAAGCCTCCTCCTCATCGGGGGGGGAATGGGAGGGGCGGTGCGGGAGGCGCTCAAACACGAGGGTTTGATCATTGACTATGTGGAGATCGATCCGGCGTTGATCAAAACGGGCGAGATGTATCTGCCAGAAGAGGAGGTCCGTGCCCTCAAAGACCCACGGGTCAATATCCACTTCGTTGACGGAAGACTCTTCGTCCGTGACAGGGGAGGGGATGCGAATGCGAAGTCTTACGACGTGGTGATACTCAACCTTCCGGACCCTTATACTGCCCAGTTGAACCGTTTTTTCACCTTTGAGTTCTTCGGGATGATAAGATCGCTTCTGGAAGAGGAGGGGGTCTTTTCGTTCCGGGTAAGCTCCGCCGAGAATTACATCAGTCAGGAGCTGGGCCTCTATCTTTTATCCATACAAAAGACTTTGAACCTGAGTTTCGAAGAGGTCCAGGTGCTGCCCGGGTCCAATAACATCTTCTTAGCCTCGAAAACAGGGGGCATGCTCTTTGAAGACTGGCAGACCATGGTTGCGCGCTTGGAGGAGAGAAAGATCTCCACCCGGTTCGTTAACCGAAGCTTCCTTCCCGAACGCCTAACCCCTCTGAGAGTTTCGTTCCTGAAAGAGGCCCTCTCGGTGAAGGTGGGCCGCACAAACCGTGATCTGAATCCAATCTGTTATTTTTACAACTCCATCTTGTGGAGCAAGCAGTTTGGGTCGCTGGAGAAATCCGTTCTGCTCTTCTTCGCCCGGGTCGGGAAGAGTTGGGTCATCGGGGGTATGGGGCTGCTTTTCCTTCTACTCTTCCTGTTGCTTGTGTGGTGCAGATCGAGATCACCGAATCTGGCTTTGGGCGCCATCCTGGTGGCCGGTTTCACCGGCATCTTCGTGGAGATCATCGTGGTCCTGTCTTTCCAGATATTCTATGGATACGTCTACTCCATGATCGGGCTGATTTTCACCCTCTTCATGCTGGGGCTGGCCTTTGGTGCGCTGATCATGCAGAGAAGGGCGGAAAGGGGGAGGATCGGTTTCGGAGGACTGAAAACTATACAACTCCTTCAGGTGGTTCTTGTCCTGTCCCTTCTTATCATGACCCATGTGCTTTCGGCGATATCTCCCTCGGAAACCGTGGTGATGGCCGCGCTCCTTCTGCTCATAACTGCTTCCGGTTTGCTTGGAGGGGTCGAGTTCGTTCTGGCAAACCACCTCTTCCTCAAGCAAAGGACGGTGACGAAGGCGGGTACCGGATATGCCGTCGACCTTCTGGGGGCCAGCTTGGGCGCGCTTCTGGTTTCGGCGCTTCTGATCCCGATCCTCGGAATCCCCTCCGCGCTGATCGCCCTCCTGCTGGTCAACCTGGTCTGCCTGGGATATCTGCTTGTCTTCTCTCGGGCTGGCTGAGAGGTGGACTCGGTTGGCCTCCCACGGTCCCGCCCAGAAAGTGAGGAGGGGTTGAAACTTGACCGGCAGAATGAAGGTATAATGAAACGAGGAAGGAAATAGAAAGGAGATGGGCGGAGCGGTGATAAAAACGCAGACAGCAAATCCACACTGACGTTGCGAAACGACACATGGGATCGATCGTGTCCCGCCTGAGTTTTGCATCAAATGTGAAAACACCTGCAAGCCTCCGCTCTTCATTCTGATCGCCCGTCAGCCACAAGCATCCGGCCCTTGGCGGTTAATTCCATGTTCAACAATGATTTGGCCGGCCCGCTGAAGTGTGGGGAGAAGGGGAGATGGGGCGATTTCGCGGTCTGATATTTGCTTGAACTGACTGTAGGAAAATGCGCTACTGCCCAAGAGAGGGTTAGACGGACCCCGAAGCGTGCGTCTTAGACAAATCAGGTCTTGACAGTCTCTTTAGATATTGACAAAACTTGAATTGGTGTTAAATTAGGGTTGGGAACGAAACATAGACTGGGAGGTTGGAGATGAAGGAACAAAGGAAATTCGGACTTGTCGCCGTGGCTCTGGCTCTAATATCCGTCGCCATAATCTGGGTGGTCGGGTTGGGAGAGGCGACCGAGGAGAGCCAGGAGGTGCCCAGGTACGAGGAGAAGTCCATTTACAGCTACATCAAGCTGCTGGATAACGTGGCCTTCTACATAAATCAGAAATACGTGGATTCGATCGACGTCAAGGAGATGACCTACTCCGGAATAAGGGGAATGATCGAAACCCTGGATCCCTTCTCCACCCTGCAGGATATTCAGGCTCATGACCGGCTAATGGAGATGACCGAGGGAAAATACGAGGGGCTGGGGATGACCATCGCCAAGAGGGGCAAGTATATCACCATCATATCTCCCATCGAGGGGACCCCGGCCTACCGCATGGGCCTCCGCGCCGGCGATAAGGTCACCAAGATCGACGGTGAATCGACCGAGGAGATGAGCACCGAGGATGCTTCCGGTCTGATGAGGGGCGAGCGGGGGACCACGGTGGTCTTGACCATTCAAAGGGAAGGGGTGGTGGAACCTCTGGAGTACGAGGTTGAGCGGGCTCTGATCGAGTTGACCAACGTTCCCTATCATGGGGTCATAGACGGCGGGATCGGATACGTGAGATTGTCGAAGTTCTCCAAGGATTCCGGAAAAGAGCTGAGGGAAGCGGTGGAAGATCTGAAGAGCCGGAACGTCAAAGGAATGATTCTGGATCTCAGGAACAACGGCGGCGGGCTTTTGGATCAGGCCGTGGAGACCGCCAATCTATTCCTGGAGCAGGACAAGCTGATAGTATATACCCAGGGTCGATCCGAGGTGAAAAGAGAGTTTCACGCCACCAGAGAACCGGTCTTCACCGACGGCCCGCTGGTGGTCCTGGTGAATGAGGGGACCGCCTCCGCCTCGGAGATCGTCTCCGGCGCGATTCAGGACTGGGATCGGGGAGTGATAATCGGCAACACGACTTTTGGCAAGGGACTGGTCCAGCAGATCTTCGGGATGCCCAACGAGACCTTTCTCAAGCTCACCATAGCCAAGTACTACGTCCCCAGCGGACGGTGCATTCAGAAGCCGGAGACGGCCAGAAGGCACAGGATGACTGCGGAAGCCGACCTCGAAGAGGAAGAACCGGACAGCTTGGTTGAGGTGGAAAAAGAGGTGTTCTTCACCAACGGCGGAAGGAGGGTCTACGGCGGCGGAGGGATCGTCCCGGATATCGAGATCGACATGCCCGATTTGAAACCGATCGAGATAAACCTGGAGAGGCAGTCGATGTTCTTCAACTTCGCCGTATCGTATCTGGCCAAGCATCCGGACGTCCCCAGGGATTTCGAGATGAACGGCCAGATATTGGAGGAGTTCAGGGCCTTCCTGGAGGAGAAGGATTTCACCTACAAGTCGATCATCGAGCTGGACATGGAGGCTTTGAAGGAACAGATCGATGAACAGGAGAAATCAGAGATGTTCGCCAGGGCGGTTGAGGACCTGGAGGGGTTGGTAGAACAGGAGAAGGCGGACGACTTTGACGAGAGCATAAACTACATCACCAGATCGTTGAAAAGAGACATCCTGAATAATCTCTACGGGCAGAAAGCTTACTATGAAGAGGTGCTGTTGAAGACCGACCCGTATATACAGAAGGCATACCAGATCCTGACCAACGAGAGCGAATATCTGAGTATGTTGAAAGAATAGAAACATCGTCTTTCCGGACGATTAGACACGATTCCCGAAAGCAAGCTCTTCTCCAGGAGCTTGCTTTCTGTGTCTTTGGAGCAGACCCCTGCTAAATGGCTTGACACTTCGTGGTATAATCGTTTAATTGAAGCAAACCGGAGGGCGGCTATGGAGGTTTGCGATGAGAAACAAGATAGGCAAATTACTTCTCCTGCTACTTTGTATCTGTTTGACCTTTGCCGGATGTGAAAAGATGAAGACCCAAGGCGTGACCCGAATCGTGCTGGACAACGGCCTGACGGTGCTGATCGAGGAGCGACACGCCGCACCGGTGGTTGCCATCAATACCTGGGTGAAGACCGGATACTTCAACGAGCCGGACAGCCTCACCGGCATCTCCCACCTGTTGGAGCACATGTTCTTCAAGGGGACCGAGAAACGAGAGGTGGGAGAGCTGCGGGAGGATACCAAGCGGCTGGGCGGATATCTCAACGGAGGTACCATCTACGAGTACACCAACTACTATACGATCCTCCCCAGCAGATTCGTTCAGGAGGGGCTGGAGATCCAGTCGGACGCCCTATGGAACTCAGTGATCGATTCGACCGAGCTGGCAAAAGAGAGAAGGGTGGTGATCCAGGAGGTCAAAAGAAAGCTGGACAACCCGGATGCGCTGGCCTGGGAGACACTGATGGAGCTGGCTTTCGATCGCCATCCGCTGCGCCGTTGGAGGATGGGGACACCGGATCAGATCAACGGATGGAGCAGAGATGATTTGGAGAACTACTTCAAAAGGTTCTATCGGCCGGACAACATCGTTCTGGCCATAGTAGGGGATGTCGATACCGAGGAAGTATTGAAGGGGGTAAAGACATACTACGCCGCGGTGGAGATGCCTGCCACCGAAAGGCCGGAGATTCCGAAGGAACCGGCGCAGACGGGTCTGAGATACCACCAGATGAAGGGAGACATCACCCAGACCTATCTCAAGATGGGCTTCCATATTCCGGGAGAGCTCGATCCCGACTTCTTTGCCCTTGACGTGCTGGCGCACATCCTGGGGCATGGCCGCAGCTCCCGCTTGAGCCAGAGGCTTGTGGAGAGAGAGAGACTGGTCAGCTCGATAAACTCCTCGGCCTTCGCCCTCAGGGACTTCGGGGTGTTCCTGGTGGAAGCGGAACTGGACACCAGGTGCCTCCAGGAAGCGAAAACAGAGATCTTTCGAGAGATAGAGAGACTCAAGACGCGAGAAGTCGCTGATGATGAACTTTTCAAGGCCAAGAACTCCATAAAATTCTCCCACCTCTCCTCGGTTGAAACCGTTCGAGGCAGATCCTTCAGCCTCGCCGCCTATGAGGCATATGGAGACTACCGTCTGGCCGAGCAATATCTGGAGAATGTCGACAAGGTGACGGCTGAGGATGTCCGGAGGGTGGCTTCGAGGTATCTGGTTCTGGAGAATGCCAGTGTTCTGGAGAACAGACCTGAGGACGAGTCTGACGACACGATGAGTGCCGATCGACTGGGGAAGGCGATTCGGGACGGACTGGCGGAAAAGACTGTCGAGGCCGAAGAACCCGAGCGGGTCGAGTCGGAGTCGCCGCAAGCGGTGAGCCGGTCAGGCGACCAGCCGGGAACTCCGCTCTCGGGGTCGGTGGACTCGTCGGCCACCACCCATGTTCTCTCCTGCGGGGCGACCCTTATTGCCAGGGAGAATCATTCTCTGCCTCTGGTCTCTTTGGGCGTGTACTTCAAGGGGGGGAGGATCGGGGAATCCGAAGAGAATTGCGGCATAACCCGGCTGATGCTCAGGGGAAGTCTGAAAGGCACGGCCGCCAGAACCGGTGAGGAGATATTCAACTCGCTGGATGTCCTGGGCGCATCCATCCATACAGAGACGCAACCGGATTACTTCGGTTATCTGATCAAGATTCTGTCGTCCAACCTGGAACCGGGGATGGACATAATCACGGATGTGATCATGAATCCGCTCTTCGATGCGGATGAGATCGAGAAGGAAAAGGAGATTCTTCTGGCGAGAATCCGGAGGGATAAGGACAACATGAGAGGCTATCCCATCAAGCTTTTCCGCAAGGCGCTCTTTGAAGATCATCCTTATGGGTTGAATGATTTGGGCGAAGAGCAGGCGGTCGCCGACCTCGATCGATCCCAGGTTAGAACCTGGCACGACCAGCACATCTTTTCAGGCAACATGACCGTGGTGGCGGTGGGCGATTTTGAGTCGTCCCGTCTCAAGGAGAAGCTGGATGAACTGTTCCGGGATCTGCAGGGAGGGGAAGTCGCCGCGGCCGAGACCGGGGAAGCGGATTTGGAAGTTCGGCAGGATTCGGTGGTGGAGACCCGGCGCAAAGCACAGACGGCACAGACCCTGGGATTTCCAACCTGCTCCTACATGGATGACGATTTCTACCCGCTCAAGGTGTTGCAGGGAGTCGCCTCGGGAACCGGAGGGAGGTTCTTTCACCAACTCCGGGAGAAGATGGGATTGGCTTACACCGTCTACGGAGTAAATCGTTCCTGGGGGGAGACCGGAGCGTTTTACGCCTACATAGCCACCTCGCCGGAGAACGAGGAATTGGCCAGAGAAAAACTGCTGGATGAATTCGACAAGTTCAAGATCGAGCCGGTCACCGACCAGGAGCTAAAGATAGCCAAGAACTACATCGGTGGAATGTACAAGATATATCTGGAGACCAATTCCGCCTTAGTCGGGCAGTACGCCAAGGCGCAGCTTCTGGGAAAAGGAACGGAAGAGGTGGAAGGCTATCCGGAGAGGATAGCCCAAGTCACCAAAGAGGACATAAGTGAAGTGGCCGCCAAATACTTCGACTTGAGATCACTGGCCCTGGGGGCGATTCGGGGCACGAGGTAGCCGTTGAGAGAAAAGATGAAATTGGCCCTTTACATCTTCCCGATTTTGGATTAACTTTGACCGGCACTGAAAGAACACGGCCGCAGATAGCTTTCCATCAGACGAAAGGCTGACTGGCCGAAGACAAAGATCTGAAGGCCGGCCAGCCTCGAACCAGTAAGAAAACGGGTCGGAGATGAACGACAAGAAAGGCAAGAAGAAGGCGCAGAGGCGGACTTTTGTTTCGCTTCCCACCGGGTGGGTGTTTGATCCGGATTATCTGAAGCACGATTCCGGGGCGGGTCATCCGGAGAGCAAGGAGAGGCTCTCCGCACTGGTCGAGCATCTGCAGAAGAAGGGGCTTTTGGACCAGTTGAAGAGCATACAGCCTCACCCCGCTTCGGTGGAGCAGATAGAGGCGGCACACGACTCCTCCTACGTCAAGAGAGTGGAAACCATGTGCGGAAACGGAGGCGGCATGCTGGATCCGGATACCCAGGTGGGGTCGGAGTCCCACAAGGCCGCTCTGATGGCGGCGGGAGGGGTGATGGCTGCGGCGGACGCGGTGATGAGCAAGAAGATCAAGAATGCCTTCTGTGCCGTTAGACCGCCCGGCCATCACGCGGAGAGAGGCAAAGCCATGGGATTTTGCATCTTTAACAACGTGGCTGTGGGCGCTAAGTACGTCCAGAAGAAGTGGGGCCTCGAGAGAGTTCTCATAGTGGATTGGGACGTGCATCACGGCAACGGGACCCAGAGCATCTTCTGGGATGATCCTTCGGTCTTCTACTTCAGCACGCATCAATTTCCCTATTATCCGGGCACGGGAAGCGAAAACGAGGTGGGCGGGGGAGAGGGGGAGGGATTCACCTTCAACATGCCCATGTACGCTGGCAGCGGCGATTTGGAATACGTTGAGGCCTTCGAAAATATCTTTTATCCCCTGGCGGCAAAATTCGCCCCCAACTTCATCTTCATCTCCGCCGGTTTCGATGGTCACCAGGATGATCCCTTGGCTTCCATCAGCCTGTCGGAATCCGGATTCAAAAAGCTGACCCAGGTGATAGTCAAGCTGGCCTCGGAATCGTGCGAAGGCCGGCTGGTATCTGTCTTGGAGGGGGGATACAATCTCAAATCTCTGTCGATATCAGTTGAGAAACACATCCGCGTGTTGATGGGTGCAAAGTAAAGGTCGCGGCGGGGGTTATCCTTTGACCGGACAGATGAAGCGCGTCCGCCAAGATCGAATTTCGACCATCGCCCGCCGAGGCTAATTCCTTCCCGTTTGAAAGCATGCACCATTTTCTTGCCAGATTCTCAGCCGGTCTTTTCGCCCTCTCGATCCTTGCCTGCTCCGGAACTGGTGCCCTTGCAGAGGACCAGGCTCCCCGAATCGCCAGTTACAAAATAGACGTGAGGCTGGATACCGAGGAAAAGAAGCTTTGGGGGAAGGAAATCGTGAGCTTCGTCAACACCTCACGTGTGAGCGTCGATACGCTCTATCTTCACCTCTATCCCAATGCGTTTCGCAGCGACACCACAGCTTTGATGAGGGAGAGCCTGTATCCTGACAGAATCAAGAAACGGGAGAAGTATCGCGGGCACATGAAGGTGGAGAGAGTGGCTTTGAGAGAGGGACCGGATTTAACTGAGATGCTGATAATCGATGAGACCATCATGAGGTTGCCTCTGCCTGAACCTTTGTCCCCTCAGGAGGCGGTGGAACTGGAGATCGAGTTTGCGGTGAAACTGCCTGAGCTCCTGCTTCGCCTGGGGTACCTTGACAAGGACTTTACCATTGGCCAGTGGTTTCCGAAGATGGCTGTGCTGGAGGAAGACGGGCATTGGAACGCCAACCAGTATCACTTCATCGGTGAGTTCTTCGCGGATTTCGGAACCTACGATGTGTCGATCACCCTGCCACTGGAATACCTGGTAGGCGCCACCGGCCGCCTGACGGAGAATCGAGAGAATGCAGATTCCACCAGGACCTTGGTCTTTCGTGCCGAGGACGTGCACGACTTTGCCTGGGCGGCCAGCCCGGATTATCGAGTCGTCCGGAGCACGGTGGATGGAATCGATCTGAGTTTCTTCTACAAGCCCGGACACGAAGAGAGCGCGAATGAGATCATGAATTACGCTGAGTTCGCTTTGAGGTTTTTCAACCGGGCTTTCGGGAACTATCACTACGATCATTTCACCATGGTGGATGCCAAGGTGGGTTTGGGCGGGGGAGCAATGGAGTATCCGACGCTCATCACCGTCTCCCCCGCGAGCATCCCTGAAAAGAAGGTTCGCATGGACGCCTGGATCGTCTTTCATGAGATCGCCCATCAATGGTGGTATGGCATGGTGGCATCCAACGAAACCGAGGAGGCCTGGCTGGACGAAGGATTTGCCGTTTACTCTCAAAGGAGCGCTTTAGAGAAGAGATTCGAAGACGACGCCGGCTTGTTCGATCTATGGGGGCTAAGGCTGACCGATCTTGATTTCGCCAGGGTGGGATATCTGATGGACCCGCACAGCGATCCCATGCTGAAGGACTCCTGGAAGTATCGAGGTTACTTGAGCTATCGCGCCAATGTATACTCCAAAGCGTCCTTGGCCCTGGAAACCTTGAGAAACCATCTGGGCCCGGAGAAGATGGACCAGCTGATGCAGGAGTATTTTCGAAGATACAAGTTCAAGCATCCTGCCACTGTTGACTTCATACAGGTGGTTGACGAGTTTGCGGGAGGAGATCTGAGCTCTTTGCTGGAGCAGCTTGCCCACGGGACCGGCGTTTGTGATTACCGGGTAGAGAGCATAGAAAGCGTTCCGCTGGAGGACGAGGACACCCGCAGGCGGTTTATGACCACGGTCGTGCTGGAACGATCGGGGGAAGTGATCCTCCCGGTGGAGGTGCTGATTGAGTTGGAGAACGGGGAAGAGATAAGACAAATGTGGGACGGGAAAGAGAAATGGACCCGGATTGAGCTGGAGACCGACTCTGAGATCAGGGCTGCCGCGGTCGACCCGGAACACAGAATCGCTCTGGACATCGATGTGAACAACAACAGCCTAACCGCTAAAGTCAACGATTCGGTTTTGCTGAAGCTGTCCGCGCAATCTCTTTTCTGGCTGGAGATTCTGGTGGATTGCATGACCTGCTTTTGACGGAAACTCAACACAAGGGTAGTTCCGAAATGTCCGTCCCGGCTTTCGGACGAGAGATAGGCCAAAGAGCATGTCGCCGATACTAAATTCATTCCTGCAGGGAACCAGGGACGTTCGGGCAAACAGGGACCTGGTCGGAGCGATGTATCTGTTCAGGCTGGTGGTGTCGCTGGTTCTGTTCTCACCTTTATATTTGATGCTCTCGAAAAGCTTTGGCAGAAATGTCTGGGCCTCCGAGCTTCTCACCCGTTTGGACCTTTCCCTTGTCATAGATTTCGTCTACTTCTGGCGGAGATCTTTATCGATCTACTTGGTCCTGTTTATGCTGGCCTGCGCAGCAATTGTGCTTGTTTACATCTTCCTGTCCGGCGGGTTCTGGGGAATCTTGCGAGACCAGGGTAGAAACGCGACCCAGGGTTCGAGGATGGGGCGATTCTTCGGCTACTGCGGAAATTACTTCTGGCGCATGTTCAGGGTGACCATCCTCTTGGCCGTGCTCTACGTCGTCGCGCTTATTCTCTTTCTGTCTCTCTCCGGTCTTCTTGATCACGTGTTGGGACAGGTAAGTTTGTGGGAGGTTACGTCGTGGGGTATGGTGGTTCGCATCCTGATAGGGGCGATTCTCTTTGCGCTGGTGAACATGATCGGAGATTATCTTCGGATATTCTCCATTCAGAGTGACGGCCAACGCTTCGTTAAAGTGGTCGGAACCACTTTCAGATTTCTGTTGACAAACCTGCTGAGGGTTTTAAGTTTGTACTGTCTCTTGAGCGCAGGTTTGGCGGTGGTTATTCTCGCCTTTTGGGGCCTGCTTGAGATCGTGAGCGCCATGTCGGGAACAGTTCTCTTCATACTCTTGACTTTCGTAATTCAGCAAGTTTTCGTGCTGTTCCGGTCTTTCTTCCGGCTGGTCTATTATGCATCTCAGTTGAACCTTTATCACAGGGTATTAGGAGAAGTCGAATTTGAACAATAACTGATGATATTTCCAATGACGGGGAGTTGAATCGAACATGGAGTGTTAAGTCCAATCAGAAAGGAGCAGAAGATGGCAAATAAGGGTGAAGTGACCGTAAAGTGGCTGGGGCACAGCTCGTTTCTCATCGCACTGGACGATGAGGTGAAGATCGTGACCGACCCGTTCGACAGCACCGTGGGTTATCCCGCGCCGGACGAGAGTGCAGACATATGTATGGTCTCGCATGACCACTTCGACCACAACTGCGTCTCGGCAGTCAGGGGAGACCCGGAGGTGGTCAAGGGTACCGGAGAAAAGGAGGCCAAGGGGATAAAGTTCAAAGGGGTGGGCTCCTTCCACGACGACACCGGGGGAAGCCAGCGAGGAGAGAACACCATCTGGACCTTCGAGCTGGGTGGGATCAAGTTCGCGCATGTGGGGGACCTGGGGCTGGCTCTGGACGATTCCCAGAGAAAGGAGATAGGAGGAGTCGATATCCTCTTCGTGCCCACCGGCGGATTCTACACCATCGATGCCGCCACGGCCTCACAGGTCGTGGGAAGTCTCAATCCGAAGGTGGTGATTCCCATGCACTACAAGACAGCGTTTCTGGGAGACAACTTTCCTCTGGCCGGCGTGGACGAGTTTTTGAAGGGAAAAGAGAATGTGGTTAAAGTAGGGGGAAGCTCGGTGGGTTTCACCAAGGAGGGCCTACCGGAGAAGACTACCGTCTACGTACTGGAGTACAAGAGGTAAAAGCTGAGAACCGTTCTTGGTCACAAGTCCGCCTATCAGCCTTTGAACTCTTGAGTTTTTGAACTTTGAACCTTGAACTTTAAACCTTGAACCTTAAACCTTGAACCTTAAACCTTAAAGGTCTCTTATGCCCCTCAGACTTGAGGAGATGAACTGGATGGAGTTCGGTGAGCTGGTCCCCCGGAAGGTCAAAACGGTTCTGCTGCCGGTGGGAACCATCGAGGCCCACGGGGTGACCAACCTGGGAACGGACGTCTCGATTCCAATGTTTATTTCGGAGAAAATCGCGGACGATTTAAAGGCCATCATAGCGCCGCCGGTCTATTATGGGATCACCAGAAGCCTGTACGCCTATCCCGGTTCGCTCACCGTGAGCTCGCCGACCTTTGAGAACTATCTGGCGGAGATCCTGCTTTCTCTGAGCCAGAAGGGCTTCTCCCGGATTCTGGTGATGAACGGACACGGCGGACAGATCAACGAAGCGAAGAACGCCGCAATGAGAGCGCACCGGGAGGGGGAGGTCAAAGTGGCGGTCATCGAGTGGTGGGTTCTATGCGAGGAGTTGACCAGGGAGTTCTTCGGGGAGACAGGCGGACATTCAGGTTTGGACGAAAACGCCGCAGTCATGGCCATTGATTCCAAGCTGGTGAAGAAATCCCTCTACAAGAAGGATATGGCTTTCGAGATGAAAAGAGGCATGTACTCTCTTCCCGCTCCCGGCTCCATTCTGCTCTATAAGGAGGGTGAGGGGTACCCCCAGTTCGATCGGAACAAGGCAAAGCAGTATATGAACAAGGTGACGACGAAGATCAGGGACGAGATCCTGGCTCTGCTCAAGAAATGGGAGAAGCTCGGATAGGGATAAGCCCGGGCTCGATCGGGCAGAGGTACCCACCCTGCGAGAATGATGACGATCCGCACCCCCGTCATACTGGGCAGGCGGGGCTTCCAGCCCCGCGAGCATGCTCGCACGGCTTTGTATTCTGGCTCGGGGGCAGGCTTATACGGAGGCTGCCAAAACGATTGTGGCCGTCGGCCCCTTACCCGGTAGGCGGGGCTTCCAGCCCCGCCCTCATACTTTCGACCCCCTGCTCGGTGGGAAGGAGTTCCGGCCCTGCGCGTAAAAGTGAGATGAAGCCCTAGGAAACGAACATTGAAAGCGATAGAAAGGGAGAAAAGCAATATGAACGTTTTCGACGCTATAAAAACCCGGAGGAGCATCCGAGCCTTTCAGGATAAGCCCATTGAGGAAGAGAAGCTTCTGCGCGTGCTTGAAGCGGGCAGACTGGCTCCCTCGGCAAAGAACACCCAGGAGTGGAGGTACGTGGTGGTCAAGGATGCCGAGCTTCGCAGAAAGGTGGCGGTTGCGGCCAACAACCAGTATTTCATTGCCGAGGCGCCGGTGGTCATCGTGGGCTGCGCCACCTGGGCGGATTATGTCCTCTCCGGTGGTCAACCTGCTCACACCATCGACGTGGCCATCTCCATGGATCACATGAGCCTGCAGGCGGTGGAGGAAGGTCTGGGAACATGCTGGATCGGGGCCTTCAAAGAGGACACGGTGAAGAATATCTTGAACGTCCCCCAGGAGATGAGAGTGGTGGAGATCATGCCCCTTGGCTACCCCAAGTTTCAGCCGGATGCCAAGCCGAGAAAACAACTGGAGGAGATCGTCTTCTACGACAAGTATCGATGAGTCGTCTGCACAAAAACTTCATGGGTTCGAACAATATTTGTGCAGAGTTCGGAAAGGGAGTCTGAGTTCTGGATTGAACCGACCAACATAATGCGCTGTATCGTTGCCACTTACCGACTGGTGAGTGGCATTGCTTTTGACGGCACGGATGTTGCTTTTCATGCGGAGATGAGAGAGCAAGAGAATAGTCAGGAATGAAACATGAGTTTGCTTCGTGTCGAAAAGCCGCGGCCCGACATGCAGCGTGCCTGCAGTCGCCCTTCCTCTTTTTGATTGACTAATGTCGGTGAATTGGTTAGATTTGACCAAAATCGTGACGCAGTAAGGTCATCAGAAAGAGGAGGGAAAGATGACAGGTCGAACCATAAAACTGATTTTGATTCTGTGCGTTATGCTAAACGTATCAGCAGTTGCCCAAGTTAGCCAAAAGGCTGTTGAGGGACCGCAGGTTCGCATGCTTGAACCCAGGAGATTGATCGATTGCCCCACCGCTGGTCTTTTGCCCCGGGCCAGCTTCGATTTCGACATCCGGATATTTCCGGAGGGCGGGGTGATATTCGGTCTGGATATCGGGCTGATGAAAAGATTCATGGTGGGGATGTCCTTTGGGGGCAAGAACGTGATCGGCGAGGGAGAGCCGGACTGGAATCCCAGAATAGAGTTTGCCGCCAGGTACAGACTGGTCAACGAGAGTTGGGCGCTACCCGCCGTCGCCGTCGGCTACGACTCCCAGGGGGACGGAGTCTTCGACGACAGCCTGGACAGGTATTCCTACAAGTCGAAGGGTTTCTACGCGGTGATGAGCAAAGGCTATGCCGCGGGCGAGGTTCCTTTCGGACTGCACGGGGGGATCAACTACAGCCTGGAGAACGACGACGAAGACAAAGACGTTTCCCTGTTCTTCGGGGCGGACATGCAGTTCGGCGAGAACCTGGGGCTGGTGGCTGAATACGATCTGGGCACCAATGACGACAAGGCCAAGGAGCTCTTCGGACAGGGGTATGGCTACCTGAACATCGGGATCCAGTGGATCTTTTCCGAGACGCTGCTCTTGCAGTTCAATCTCAAGAACCTGCTTCTGAATCGAAAGGACATCAGCACCTGGGGAAGGGGATTCAGAATCGTATACTTCGAATCTTTCTGATGAAGGAGGCACCAGTGTTGCTTTCGGCGGCCGAACTCACGTAGATAGTATGATGGATTGCAGGACCAGCCCAGCGCTGACCTGCTGAAACGGTCGCAATCGAAAAGGAGAGTTGAGGACAAGCCATGCAAAGAAAAATAGTCCTGTTGGTCGTGCTCCTGGTCATTTTAGCAGTATCGGGAGTTGGCTGCTACAGCATCCTCACCCACCCGCGGGTTGAAGGCGAGGAGGGGGATGCCATAGAGCACTCCGGCCGTTACTACCGGGAGCACTGCACCGACTGTCACGGCGATTACCACAGCTACCCGTATGGGTTCTACTACGGCTACTATCCCGACTACTACTGGAGCAGTCCACGTTGGGGAAGGTATTACGCATATCCCTGGTGGTGGGACCGGTATTGGTGGGATGACGACCGCTACTACCACGACGGCGAAGAGGTTGAACCCGAGAGCGCGGAGAAGGCGGAGAGGAGGAGAGGTCTTCCGCCTCCCTATGTTCGTCCCGAAGGCACATCTTCACAGCCCTTTGTGATGCCCGATCCCACGAAGGGCACGGGGTCCACAACGGTAGACAAAGAAGACAAGCACGTGCCCAAAAAAATCGACAATCAGGAGCCGAAACAAGAGGAGCCCAAAAAGGAGAAGCCCACCAGGCGGAGAACTGATTAGAGAATCAATCCGGATCGACCTCCGTGAGGTGACCGATGGGCCGGGGCTCAGCTAAACCGAATCCATCACAGATTGAGGTGAGGTTCATGATAAAGAAATTAATTCCAGCAGCGCTATTTGTTATGTGCATTTCCTTGTTGCTAGGCTTACCTGCCTATTCTCAGGGATTCGGTGCGGTCGACGAAGCCTCGGCAGGTAACTTCTTCGTGGTCGGCGCCAGGGCGCTGGGAATGGGAGGCGCCCACATAGCGGTGTCCACCGATGCCACCGCCTTGGTTTATAACCCGGCCGGTCTGGCCCGGGTTAGCAGGATAGAGTTCTCCGGAGGGCTGACTCACCAGCGGATTGACAGCGAGACCAGGCGAGGTTTGAGTCCTCTGTTGGGGAGTGGTTTCGATAACGAGCGGCTGCAGACCAACACCCGCTTTGGGTCGGCCAATGTGGTCTTGCCTGTTCCCACCTACCGGGGAAGTTTGGTTCTGGCGCTTGGAGTAAACCGGGTGCAGAGTTTTGATAAGACCATGGAGTTCACCGATGATCCCAGTCTGGACGACGACATGGTTGACAGAGGAATCGAATCTCAGTCGGGCGGACTGTACTTGTGGTCCTTCGGTGCCGCCGTCGACGTATCTCCCAATATCTCCCTTGGAGGAGCGTTGAATTACTGGAGCGGCAAGAACAGCTACACCTGGCTTTTCGAGAGGTGGCTCCTTTTTCAGCAAGCAGAGATAAGATTCGACGACGCTATCAAGGACCGTTACTCAGGATTCAACGCCAAGTTCGGCTTCCGCATTCAGCCCAACAGGTACCTGGTCGTGGGCGGAACGATAGATACCCCTGTAACCTATACTATCGAAGAAGACTGGACTCAGATTACCGAGGACCGCGGAGTCACCAGTTCCGCCTCGGGAAGCTTGGAGTATAAGGTTTCACTTCCTTTTGTCTTGGGTGCCGGTATGGCCTTGCAGTTTGAGAATCTGACCTTGGCCGCAGACATCGCCTACGCCGACTGGACCCAGATGGAATACAAGAGATTAGATGAGATGGCCGAGGCCAACCGGCTGATCAAGGAGACTTACTCCGACGCCCTCAGATTCCACCTGGGTGCGGAATATCTCATCCCCCAGCTGGGAACCAGCCTGAGAGCAGGCTTTTATCAGGATCCACTTCCCTACAAGTCCGGGTGGGTCAAAGAAGACCGAAGCTTCTTCACCGCCGGTGTCGGGCTTTTGATAGACCAGGTTATGACGCTTGACGTCGCGTGGGCGCATGGCTCTTGGGAGCTATACGATCTCGGTCTGACGCTGGCGGAGAAATACACCAGTGACCGCATATTCGTCTCCGTTGCATACAGACTCTGAGGAATTCCGCGCCCGACTCCAGCACAAGGACTATTCAGATTCTGACCGCCCGTACTCCGTTCCATCGATCTGATATTTCGACTTGGCCGCGCTGGCCCGATTCCCGGGCGGGAACGTCCGCTCATCGAGCCGGCGCGAATTTTGCCCACAAGGTTTTGATCGCCCATCTTCCCCATCAGCGGGCATTAGCCTGAAAACAGGGCTGGTTGCTCAGCATCAAAACTTTCTCTGGGCGATACCGTAGAAAAAGTGAGGTTCGAGAAGGATCTACATCTTTCGACGGCTGACCGGCGGTCAAAACCGGGGAACTTTTTCGGAACTGGGTTGTACATCCTTCATGTAGAGGAGACGGAGAGTGCCAACACCAGAGCGGGCGCCCAACGGAAATTGGCAGGTCTCGGATCCTGCAGACAAAGAACTGGCAGCAAGGGTGAAGGAAGGCGATACGGCCGCCTTCTCCATGATCGTGGATCGGTATAAGATAAGGTTGTTCAATGTCATATACCGAATGCTGCAGAACAAAGATGAAGCTGAGGATATACTGCAGGAAACCTTTCTGAGGGTTTTCAGGGAGCGAGAGAGATATGACCCAACTTACGCTTTCTCAACCTGGATTTACACCATAGCGCTGAACCTCTGCAGGAACGAGCTGAAGCGGAAAAAGAAATTCAGATTCTTTGGGTTGGATTTAATCAAGGATGACCGTAAATACGCAGTCGAAGGAGGCGCAAATAAGAATTGCTTAAGTTCTTCGCTGGAGAAGGCAATATCTTCTCTGCCGGTTAAGTATCGTACCGTCTTTCTGTTAAGGGAGGTCAACCAGCTCTCCTACGAGGAGATGTCTGAGTCTTTGGCAATACCGCTGGGCACGGTCAAGTCCAGGGTTAACCGGGCCCGCCTGATGCTGCGGAAGAAGCTGAAGCCGAAATTCGAGGAGCAGTATGAATTGTCGAAAAGTTCGCCGATGCCTATTTGGCTACTTTAAGCAGGAACTTACGACCGATGAGATGGAGGAGGTCAAAGCTCACCTCGCTTCCTGTGCAGGATGCGCCGGGGAGGGGGAAGAGATCCTGCAGATGAATCTTTGCATTGAGCGGGATCTCGAAATCCTGACCCCTTCGCCCGACTTCAACGAGAAACTCATGGCCAGAGTCCGGGATCTCGCCCCTGAGAGAGAGGTCAGGGAGGAGAGAAGTTGGTGGCACAAGCTTCTGCACGAGGTCTTCCCGTCGGTTAAACTGAGATGGGCCGCGGCAGGTGCGGTTTCGGTGGTGGTGCTAACCTTTGCGGTGATGCTCACGCAGAAACGGCCTGAGGTCACTCCTCAATTCCTCTCAGAGAACGGAGAGGAACACGCGGAAGAGGTTGTCCTCGGCTCGCCGGACCATGCTGATTCAGCCTATCAGGATGTCTTAAGAAGGCTGGCCCAGGGCACCATCCCCAGAGAGGGAAAAACCTTCGTGATGGATAACTTGAAGTTTTCGCCCAGCAGGGGAGAGGATGGAGCAATTTCGCCTGAGGATCTGTACAAGAGATTTGTAATCGACAGGCGACTGGAGGAGGCCAGGCAGCCAGGCGCACAAAAGAGCTACGTGATGCCGGTGGTTTCGAAGCAGGCCGTTTCCGAAAAGACCGACTATTGACGACCAATGTCACCTGATACCTATATGGCGGAGACCTGCGGATGTGAGGAGTGATAACGGGATGAAAGGAGAGGGAAGATGAAACTCAGAGGTCTATTCTTATGGTTAGTCACTTGCGCTCTTATTTTGAGTTGGGGTGGGCCGGTTCATGCCCAGCGAAAAACGCTCTCGTCATTAGAGGAGGAAATCACCGGCCTGGTTGAGTCGATCAAACCCTCATTGGTTACCATTGAGGCCGAAGTAAAGGGACTCAGAGAGGCCAGAAAGAAGAACGTGCCCTCCTCCTTCGTGGGATCGGGGGTCGTCTATACGGCCGACGGCTACATCCTGACCACGGCCAGCGTGGTGGGCAGGATGAAAACCTTCAAGGTGACCCTGCCCAGCCAGAAATCGCTCAAGGGGAAATTGGTGGGGGTCGATCAGGAGTCGAACCTGGCGGTGATTAAGGTGGAAGCGGCTGGACTGACGCCGGCCAAGCTGGGAGATTCGGACAAGGTCAAGGTGGGGTCGTGGCTGACGGTCGTCGGCAACTCGTATGGGCTTCCCAACGCGGTGGCATTAGGATTGGTCAATGGCCTAAGGGAGGATGGCTTCATTCAGATGAGCGCCAATGTCAGCCCGGGAAACAGCGGAGGTCCGGTCCTGGATACCTATGGCAGGGTGATCGGGATAGTGTCGGCGAAACTGTCCGAACCATCATACATCGGTGCTATGACATTTTACACCGACGAGAAGGGCAAGGCCACCATGACCATCCCTTCGCGGGAGATCGAGATTCCCTCGTCCGGGGTCAGCCTGGCCCTCCCGGCGAATAAGGTAAAGACAGTGGCGGAGCAGATCATCAAACACGGAACCGTCAAACGGGGCTATCTGGGAATCTACCCGCAGGACCTGAGTGAGGCTTTGCACCAAAAGTACAGCAGTCGGATTGGCGTGCTGGTGACTGAGGTGGTTAAAGGGAGCCCCGCGGAGAAGGCCGGGCTTTCCGACGGCGATCTGATCATCGAATTCGGAGGAACGGAAGTTATCGGCGGGTCTCACATCCGGGAGCTGATAAAAAAGGAGGTGGCCGGCAGCCAAGTGGAATTGAAGGTCTTGAGGGACGGCAAAATCAGCGATTTGACCGCTGTCCTGGGAGAGGCCAAGCCTGCCTTTGCCTATAGTTGGGAGCCGAGCGCCGTGGCTCCGCAGCCCCCGGAACTCCAGATGGTGGAATCGTACTACGAAAAGGCATATGAAGATTACCTGCAGCAAGTCGAGAGCTGGCCGCAGTTGGGGACGGCGTCGCTTTATGAGGTGCAGACTGAGCTCGAAAAGCTCAAGGCTGACATAAAGAAGCTGAATGAGGAGTTGCAGAGACTCAAGCTGGAGAAGCTGAAAGAGTAGTTCCTTGCATATTTATGCGCTCTGTGTTCGGATAAGCTTGCCTCTTGCCCCACTATTTTCTTGACAGGCAAACCCATACCTGTATATTTTCGTACCGATAAGAACATATAAGCATTCCCGCGTAACTCAGTTGGTAGAGTGGGTGGCTGTTAACCACCTTGTCGCTGGTTCGAGTCCAGCCGCGGGAGCTTTGTCAAACTCACTTCGAACACCATTATCCTAGAACACTCATCAGTAGCCGGTTCCTTTTCAGACCCGGGTGCGTAACCTGCCATTTGGTTGCAGGTTAGCGAAGTATGTGTCAACCCCACAAGTGGCCCTCATCGCTGCGCCTCATTGAGTATTGGTCCCGTACCGGACAAAATCCCGCCATAAGCCCCGATGATCTCGATTCCTGTGACTTAGAGCGTCGTCTAAGACAAGGTTCGAATCCAGTACGCGTCCCCGAGTTGCATGCCTTGCGAACCATCAGATTCGAATTCTCGCTCCTGGAGCGGAGCCGGCTGAGACGAAGCCAAGGCTGAGCGATTAGCACGTCATTCGAGCCTCTCTAATCAAGCAGGTCCGATTGATGCGCTTGCTAGCTGGCGCATATCCTAGGCACTTGCTTCCACCCTGTCAAGGCGCTTAGCGGCGTGGAAGGCCTTCGTCAGACTGCTCCAGTAGGAGCCAAACGCTCGATTACTCTTACCACCTCGTAGCACAAATGCTGGGCGAAGATCCGACGTTGGTTGGCGATGAAGCGTGTGCCGGAAAACCATTAACCCATCCTTGGAGTCCGGATCGATTACATCGAAACTCACAGGAACAAGGTCGCCGAGTCTGATGTCTAACCTCTTCTTTCGTGTTGTGTTGACGGGGGTTCTTCCCTTCTTGGCAGCCTTGAGCCACTTCAAAAACCCGTCGATCGCGCCACCTAGGTCGACAGCGAATCCCGGCGCTATTTGATCCCAGGCTTCGATCACCTCTGCTTTCTTTCGTGTCTGAAGGAGTATCTGAACGGATCGACCCTCGTCTCCACGTAGAAACTGAAACACCTCACGGCGAAGCTTCGCAGAAAGGGGACCGGCTGAGACGCTCCAGAGATTCTGACCTGCTATGAAGATTGATTTCTTGGCTTCTCGAATGAGTTGATGCAGCTCGAATGGTGAACCACCCAGTTTTTCGGCTACGGTTGTTGATTTGATGGTGGTCCAATCGGCATCAGTGCCAGACGCAGACCGAATCAGGGTCTTTTCGGCACGCAGTGCTTTTCTACCAGATACTCCGAGCACTCTCTGCAATCGGCTAAGGAAGCGGCGAACATCAACCTTCCTGCTAAGGTCTCGAACTGAATAGTATTCGAGATTCTCGGGGAGCGACCCGGGTCCCATCCCGAGCGCTGTGACTGCAAACAAGGCCTTTCGTCGGTGGAAGTGGCCACCTCCTGCTTCGAAGTGGACCCAAGGTGCCCAGATTGAGTTCGGCGTCAGCACAACAACAATTGCTTCTGACGCTCGAAGAGCATCCGTTATCGCCTCCGGGAATCTAGCATCTGGCTTGATAGATCCTTCACTAGACGTGAAGACTTCTGTTCGCTTCAGCCCGCATGCGACCCTGATCGTCGCTGTCAACTTTTGTACCAAACTTGCGTCCTTCTCGGAATGGGCTACAAAGACCCGGAATGACATCTCCTTACTCCTTCCCCATGCAACCGACCACAGATTCACCTCATGCTATTAAGCACAGTGGAATAGCCGTTAGGCGCAGTGCCTTTTTCGGCCTGCTTGCCAACCAAGGCGGTTCATTTGCTGAGCGTTAGGAAAATAATATCAGGTTACCTCTGTTCCCTCCCACGTTTAAATCGAAGGGCCGGTTTTCTGATCATAGTCATCAAAGAAAACTCGATCGCCTAGTTTTACAGATCCATCACCATCTAACCAGGCTATCTGACTGAATGTTCGTCTTGGAGTCGATTTGCCGGGTGCTCCGCCCAGAATCCATTTCTCCCCAAGCAAAACCCAAATCAACGCCATCCCCATTTTCTTCAACCGCTCTAAAAAGTCGTCAACATCGACAATCAGCGAGCGTGGACCCCTTTCCATGATCGAAGGATCGCGAAAAATCGTTCTCCCATTTACGTGTCGGTAGCCATCTCGTCCGTTCCACCATAGATCTTCTTCAGTGAAGAAAACGCGGGCTGGAACTAAGACATTAAAGTTTCCAGAAAGTGAAGCATCGTACTCCCATTCAACCACAACACGATCCCACGTTGGTTGGCAAGTGCTTACGACTTCTTGCCCAGACTCACTACGTCCGTGCCATTCTTCAGACTCTGTGTTAAACGATGTTGCCCAAGGATATTCGCCCAGAAAGCCATACAGCCATGTAGCACCTTGAGGCATCCATTTACCGAAAAAGTTGCGTCTGTGTAGGGCGTCATGAACCTTCATGAGGTGCTCCCTCGGTACCAGATAGCTCTCGAGGTGAACCCATGCGTGTCGATACGGATCATTCCAATCAGCTTCCTCTTTTCGGTTATCCCAAGCCGGATAAGATACGAGAAGTTGCCAGCGCTGTCCCTCGGATTCGCGAGTCGCTAGTAGACTCTTCAAATCTAAGGGATCTTCATCTCTCTTTACCCATTCGGCATCTGAGAGATCTTCACCCGATAGAAAACTAACTCCTGATCCGATCCACCAAACATCGGCATCGCGGTTGCCGCCGACAACCCTCGGTGGCAACGTCGGATCCATCTTTCGCTCTTCAAGTAAGATTAACGGCGTTCGAAGTGGCTTCGGTTCCAAACTGTCGCTCTGTGGTTCAACATGATCATAGAGTCGCGATGCCAACTGGTACATAGCAATCCACTGGTATTTTTTCCCAATTCGCTCTGCCCAATTAGGTTTACCGCGGCCGGGCCCGTATTCACTGAGCATGTATGCGTCGTATCTCTCACAACCAGCCCCCTTGTATCCAAAATCATGTGCAACTCTCTGAAGTATCCACTTCCCCATGTCCTTTCTCGACATTCCATGTTCCCATCCTCGAAGGCAGTTCATCGAATAGACAGCAAAATCGTTGTGCAAGCAGCTGTGTGCCAACTTCGGCAATCTTTCCCATTCCTCAACTCCTTTTTCCGAGGGTAGTGCCAGCGGCCAATCATTGCCAATCGGCTTCATGGGGATTTCTGGATCACACCCTTCACCCAAGACATGTAGTCTATCGGCCAGCTCTGCAATGCATCTGATGTGATCACGAATCAGCGCATTATGAAAACCGCTCGGGTTATCACGAAAGGCTTGGCATAGGATACTTGAGATCTTGGGCACTACTTGAAGGTCACAAGATACGATTAAGGCACCGTAGCAACTCAGGAGTGTGCGTTCTCGCACTTCATCATCATCACAATCGAGAAACCGAGTCAAAACCTTTGGGATGATTGCTGGATTAGCGACGAAGAGTGCTATAACTGCGCGGGTCGCCCAGTCCTTTACTCGTCGATCTGCCGCCGCTGCAAACCATAGAAGAATAATGGCCCAGCGCTCGGCAACTGCTGCCTCCACATCGTCGAGCGGTAATTCGAAGGCGGCGTCAATCAACCGCTTCACTACTCCATCTGATTGATAGCGTACGTGGAGATACTTACACCACCAGGAATCACGCTTGGTCAAGGGGTGGCTCCTCAAGACGGTATCAAACCAGAGGGCATCAATACTGGAGGGTTGCCATGCGACCGACAACACAGCATCTGCGGATTTGTGTGATTGCCCCTTTGTTCTAAGACCCTCGAGGACCAAGGAAGCAGAAGCCGCGGAGAAGGTGGCTGGATTACGCCAAGGCAGAGACCCGATTGTAATCTTCAACAATGCTACTCGAACGTCATCATTCTGCGCGAGGTCAGGCAATTCTAGTCCCAGGCCGCTCTCAGGAAGAAGTATGGAGAGCGCGCTGAGTAGCCCATCATTCGATTCGATAGTCTCTGAATCCTTTACCAGGGAATGGAGTACACCACCAGGACGGAGTGCTTGCTCCAACTGCTTGGGTTTGATCCTGGACAATAGCTCTTCAGCAATAAGGAAATCTCCCAACCTCTCAAAGGCAGGGCGGACCGTACCCCCGTTGTCGAACGGGCTTTTATCATCAGGTGCGTCCTCAACGAGCAAACCATTACGCAAGAGCCAGTCAAGGACAGGCAGATTGGTTGCTTGTGGTTGCGTTGCGGAAATTGCCTCTTCGGCCGATGATCTGGGAAGTGTCGAATTGCCAGAATCGACTATTGCACGACAGATCGCTCGAAGTCCACCACCTATCATGTTCGCACTTGTACTTGTTTCGTACTCATCAGCAAATTGCTGTTCTTTTTCTTCTATGAACGCCTTGATGACAGGAGCGATCCCGTACCAACCAGTCGGAAGGCGATCCAAACCACGAGCACGAAGTGTTTCACACAGTAGTCTCAGATAGAGTGGATTCTTGAGCTCAGGTTGTAGGATTGGAGTAATTGGTGGTTTGAGCTTATAATATTGAAAGAATTCCCGACAAGCGTAGCGCTCAATTCCTGCAAATCCTTGATATTCAATGACTGGTATCTTGAGGCCGTCTGGTATGCAGTGGGATAAGTATGGTGTCTTACACGTAACGCAAAGACGCACATATGGGCGCTGATTTACAGCCCGTACTATGTCTGTCAAACGGTTGCGCCAATACCGCAACGGTCGAGTCTCGTTCAGTGCGTCAATACACAGTATGAGAAACGAGCCAGATGCCTCGGCTGCCGAATTCAGCGCATCAAGAAGACCACTTCTGCCCAGAGTAGTGGGAAGTCCGACAGTCTCCAAAAGACGCGTCCATGGATCGGGCTCGCCACCAAACTGGTGACCGAAAACTACGCATGTAAGAAGTTTGTCTTGGAACCTCGTCCGAGCAATATCGCAAACTCCGTGTGTCTTACCCACTCCTGTCTCGCCAGCCAGCAGAAACGCACGCTTAAAAGCAAGCAAACCTTCGTGTGACCGGAGCAAGTCTCGAAGGCTTGTGAATGCTTTGGAGATATCTTGCACGAGGTAAAGATTCGCCGCTGGAAAGGAGACCATGTACTCTGCCCAAAACTGACGGAAACCGGCTGAGTCAACGCGCCCTTTCCATTCAGGGTGCTTGGCTTCCAGGTCATCAATTATCTCTGATTCGAGAAATTCCAGGTCCTGTAGGATTTTCCCAAGTTGCTCGGAACACCGGGAATAAGCCTGCGAGTCATTGGCCTTAGTTAGTGTATTACTAGAATCGAGAACTGCCTCTATTCTGACCATTAAGGATTGCGCATGCTCTCGCAAATCTTTGGGCCAAGCCGGAGAGGAGGAGTCCGATTCTCGTCTTTTCACAGCAGAACAGAAGTCCTTATGAGACTTCTGGCAAGATCTCAGCTCATTATTGAGATTGTGGAGAAAGTGTGAGGTGCCGCCGAAAGCCGCAAACCATTTGTAGAGATCGGTTTCAACGTTCAGTTCTGGCGTATAACGCGGCCCAGCATTTGCTTTGACTGACTCTAAATGGGCCGAAAACCATTCCCTTGTAAGGAAGGCTTCGTTAAAGAAATAGAAGGACAGACCTCCCGATGTATCCAGATCGAGTATCAGGGATCTGAGTTTTTGAGCTGACCATTGTTCAATAGCTAGGTTGCGCCCTTCGGCAGAAGCGTCGCTTTCACGTTTCTTACGCCACTTCTCAAATTTCTCCTGACCGCTCCGGCCTCGTCGCCCCGTAGGTCCAGTAAGATTAAACGGGAAACAGACAATGTAGCGCTCAAGCGTTTCATGAATTGTCAAGGCCGTGCTCAGTGACAAATCCAGTTGGCGAATAAGAGAATCTACATTGAAGACATACTTCGCTTGCCACCCAACCCTGGTGCCATCAGGCTGGTCAGAGAAACATTCAACTCCGCCATCTCCACCTGCACCATGGAGACGGACGAAATGGACTCCCGCAGCTAGTGTTCGGCAAGCCAGCTGGCAGCAAAGCTCTTCGAATGCCTCGGGCTGACCGCGGCAACGCGGCGCAATTCTTTGAAAATCAAGGTCTTCCATTATTATTGCCCATTTACTCCACTAGTAACAGAAGGCTCAACCTCTGCCTCTATGGCTTCCAAATAAACCCGCTTTCTGGTTTGGCTTCAAGATAATCCTCGAGGGAAAGTGATGCCTGACATCTCTTCCCTCGATACTCCAAGGCCCCCTAATTTCCATTATAGACACATGAGTGGAAATTTGCAAGACAAAAGGCGGCGTCAATGGTTCATAGTCTTTTAGGATGCCCGTACTTATCACTCTATCCGGCAGAATCTAACCTCTAATCACCGAAAAGGAATGTCAAACGATTCCAAAGCACCATCATTGTCACGTATTTCTCGGGTAACTCTCTGCTGAACCCGACAGTAGAGATCATCAAGCGAAGCGAACAGCAAGGTCCATTTGCCCTCATGTGTAGTTGAAGAGAGTTTTATGTCTCGCGACGTGGTGTAACGCCCATGCCCGTTTGGGTAATCTGCTGCCAGGAGGTCCTTAGTCAAATAGTTGGAGAGGTAAGAGGCGATATTGCGGATGTTCACTCGGTTAATGTATACGATCTTGCCCCCACCCAACGACTCCCAGGCTCTCGAAATCCAGCGCTGATCTATGAAACGATCGACTAGTACATGCAGGTGCGCGAAACCAGATCGGTTCAACTCTAAGATTGCGATGAAAGAGATAGGACTGCCGAATCTCCGTTTCAGATATGTCCTGAATTTGTGCCAACAGGCTCGGATGTATCGAGGCGATTCCCGTGGAGCACAAACGGAATGGTCCAGTGTTAGGGTCAGGAATCTGGTCAATCCATTTTCCGTAGCCTTGTCTATGATGGCACGTTTAAGTCGTCTAACGTTACGCGGACCACAACGAGGACAACTCCAAATTTTGCACCAGAGACGTGTGCAGTGCAACGGATCCCGTTCTGATTCGGTTACTCTTCCTACAAGAGAGTACCGACCGCAGAATGTGTTGCGATTACTCTGCAGAAAGTAGTCCGAGACAGAAGCATTGGGCTGGCACCCCGCTTCCCCTCGTTGATTCTCTTGGACTTACATAAGGACTGTTTCGGTCTTGTTTCACAACGGTCCACGCGTGAGATGTATCTCGCCTTCCCTCTCCTCAACTCCGGATGACCGTGTCCCGGACCGCGGAACAAGACTGAGCAGACGCTCGAAGACTACGCTTTTTAATCGGGATGGCATCCCGAAGTGGGTGTCGGTAATTCCGTGGTCGTATAGCGCTCTCAGCTTTCGTCATCTCGGGTTACAAGCTTTTCAGTTGTTGGAAGGAACTTGTTCGCTTCCCTCCGACAATTGGGCAAACAACATGTATGTTTGAAACAGAAACGAAACAACTTTCACGTAAGTTCTTGGAGATCAACGCAAAACTTCGGGCTGGCAGAGAGGAGATGACTTCCTAGGCACAAGATCGTTCGTCCCGCAAGGAGAATCACAGGAGACGTACACGGCCCTTTCACAGCCGCAGCACAGGTCAAGTTCCGTCCGAAAAAATTCTCGAGAAGGTACTTGACAGAGTAGGATGAGTGATTATAATACGCTACATGAATTAAGGAATTATCCCTGTTTTGACAAGGGTCTTTTTGGAAAATGGACTGGTTCTGGATTGAAATAGCAAAGAACGGCATCGTCAACGGAGCCTTGGTCGCCCTATTGGCGGTGTCGTTTTCATGGGTCTACAGAACGACAAGGGTTTTCCATATCGCTCTGGCAGTTCAAATCCTTGCAGGCGGCTACGCGGCGGTTTTCGTCTCCAGAAAAGTTACGTTCTTCCCACTGATCCTCCTTGCCGCAATTGTCTCAGCGGGTGTGATCTCGATGATTCTTATGGCTCTCCATACGCAACTGCAACGGCGAGACACATCGAACTCACTGCGTCTGATCGCCTCGGTCGGGGCATACTTCCTTGCTGCGGGGTTAGCCTCTCTGTGCTTCGGTAATGACATAAAGCGATCGACTCTGAACATGGGTACCTCGTGGCAATTCGGAGATATTATCGTTACCTCAACAGATGTTCGCTACGTGTGTCTGCTAATCACAACCATAGTCCTTTTGCTGGTCATCCTGAGATTACCGGTCGGCAGAGGAATCGCTGCCCTCGGTAGCAACCGAAAACTGTTTGCGGTGCTGGGGCACGATGATAGAACCGTAAGCCTGCTTGTTCACCTCGTCTCCGGGGCCCTAGCAGGCCTGTGTGGGGGTTTCGAGGCGTTACGCAACGGCATCGAACCTTATGGCTACCTGCCTTTGGCTATATCGGGTGCCGTCGCAGCTCTGATGGGCGGTCGCTCGTTGATCGTAGGGCCCGTCATTGTCGGGCTTCTCATAGGTGTGCTCAAGTCGTTCACCACTCAGATTATTGGTGATGCATGGGTTGACGCTTCGATTTACGGTATTCTTCTCATTATGGTGTGCGGTTGGCCCCGTCTTGTTCTTGCGCCAGCCATTGAGGAAGAAAGGCCATGAACTACGTATTTTACATCCTTTTGGTCTTCGGAATATATGCCATTCTCTCTGTCTCGCTGGACATCCTTGTCGGGCATCTGGGGCTCCTCGTTCTCTGCCATTCTGCTTTCTTTGCTGTCGGTGCGTATGTCAGCGCCTCAATGATGTTGAATGCTGGTTTTCCATTCACGATGGCGGCCATTATCGGTGTTGTGGCATCAGTACTATTCTCCATCCCAGTGGGGTTTGCCGCCAGAAAGCTCCGCGGTGATGCTGTTGTGCTGGGATCGTTTTCGCTCCTCCTCATTACTGTTGATCTTCTGGAGAATCTGAGAGGCATCACTGGTGGTCTCGATGGACTGCGCGACATCCCTTCAATACGCATCGGCTCATGGTCTGTGGAATCGACACCGGCACAGGCTGTTCTGGTCGTAGTGGTGGCGATTATTTGTTGGGGTACAATTAGGAGAATCACGAGCTCTGCATACGGGAACTTCTTGCACGCTCTGCGTGATGATCCACACGCAGCTGTGGGTCTGCGGTCCTACTCCACAAGCCTCTACCTTCGAAGCTTTTCGCTAGCATCCGGATTCGCCGGACTGGCAGGCGCATTCTACGCGTCTCATATGACGTACATAAACCCAAGTGTTTTTGGCTCAGATCAGGCTATCGCTCTAATAGCTATGGTACTTCTCGGAGGAGCCTCAAGACCGCTTGGACCAGTTCTCGGTGCGGCAATAGTCGTTTCCATCCCCGAATTGGTTCGCGCGTTTGGAGGAGGTATTTCTGAAGTCGGTGCGATTAACTACGCGATTATGGGCATTGTTCTAGTGTTGTTTGCCACGCTCAAACCCAGAGGCATTCTAGGAGGCTATGAATTTAGGTAATTCAAATAATGCCGTAGTGTCAGCCCAAAACGTGACAAAGCGATTTGGGGATGTCGTTTGCCTTAAACAAGTGAATCTTGAAGTGGGTGCAGGCGAAAAGGTTGCAGTTGTCGGTGGTAACGGGAGCGGGAAAACGGTACTGCTCGATGTGCTTTGTGGATTTGTGCGGCCAAACTCCGGCAATGTCTTTTTGAATGGCGTCATCACGAAGGGACGGCATCCCGCGTGGTTTTCAAGACATGGGATAATCCGGACGTTTCAGTCCCCGAGAGTTTTTGAGCAGATGGCCATTGAAGAGTGTCTCACGCTAGCAGGTTGGGTGCCTGAGCATCCGGGTTTGTGGTCATCGCTCGTACGCAACAGGTGGTACACGCAGCGACATGCGTCCGCATTGGGCGATGCTCAAAGAGCCTTGGCCTTTGCGGGTTGGGAGCAATACGCAGGACAGCAAGCAGGGCAACTCTCTTATGGCGAAAGGAAATTTCTCACAATCCTGCAACTGACGTTGGCGAAGGGGGACGTGGCCATTTGTGACGAGCCTGCCGCGGGTCTGGACAGTACCCAAGCAACGCGGGTTATTGAAATGCTTGATCGTTGGCACTCAGAACAGGAAAACCGAGCGCTGATCGTAGCAACACATGATTTAGAATATGTCAGCGAAGCCTTTGATCGCACGTACCGCATATCAGACGGGCATCTTCTGGAGGCGTAGGGCTTGGACGCTCAAACCGACATGCTTCTGCCGACCATGAATACAGGAAGTGTTGTCCTTGAAGTTTCGAATCTAACAGCCGGTTACTTTGGCAGACCTGTCGTTCAGAATGTGGACTTGACGATACGGGAAGGTGAGTTCGTTGGCCTTGTCGGGCATAACGGTTCCGGCAAGAGTACAATCTTTCATGGTATTGCAGGCCTTACGTGGGCTCATGCAGAACGGATAGTTCTTCTGAACAAGAACATGTTGAAGCTTCCAACGTTCAAACGATCCCGACACGGTCTCGGTCTCCTCCTACAAAGAGATGGTACGTTCCCCGATCTGCCTATTGAAGCCAATCTCTCGATTGCCGGTGACAGTGATACGGGAGCCGTACCACCGTTTGGTGACCTGGCAGAGAGACTCAAGAGCATTCTGCGACGACGAAAGGAAAACGCAGGCGTTCTGAGCGGCGGCGAACGACGTTTGCTCAGCATGGCCCTGATACTTAAAAGGCAGCCGGCAATTCTACTAGCGGACGAGCCCACTTTGGGCCTGTCCGAGGAGCTGGAACTAGCTGTAATGGAGTTCTTACGAGATTACGCTTCGGGTAGGAATAGAGCCGTTCTGGTGGTATCCCATAACCTACCGTTAGTGGAGGCCTTATGCAATCGGACGTATATTATTGGCCAAGGAACAATCCTACATGAGTTCCGCAGCAACGTTTCCAATAGATCACTCGAAGATCACGTGAGAAAGTGTGACCAAACCTAAAACGAAGGAGGTTGTACCATGAACTCGACTGGACGTCGAAGAAGAAGCCGAAGTTTTCTCATAATACTCTCGGTTGTCGTTATTGTCGCAGTTGTGGCCATATTGCTCACCATTCGGGAAAGACCCATGGATCAGGAGCGGATCACAATCGGGGCCATTCTTCCACTCTCAGGCAACCTCGGTTTTATGGGGAAGATGGAAGGCGACGGCATGAAGCTGGCGGTGGAGGACATCAATGCCGAGGGTGGAGTAAACGGTGTTCCGCTGGAGTTGAGGTTCGATGACAGTCAGGGCAAACCCGATCTTGGCGTTACCGCTGCCCAACGTATGTTGACAGTTGACCGTATCAATATTCTAATAGCGTCCTTTTCAGGTGTCGCACTGGGCATTAAGCCGGTTGTCGAGCGTGAAGGAGGGATTCTCATCGGCGCCTGCATGCATCCTGATTTCTTCAAAGGTACTCCAAATGTATTCCGTTTTTACATCGGAGTTGAGGATGAATCTAAGGGATTTGTGGATTATCTTACCTCACTAAAAGGCACGATACCTGATCCACGTGTCGGTCTTCTTTATGTCGAAGCGCCTAATGTGGTTGAGCAAATCGAGAAGTATGTGGAACCAGGCTTGGCAGAGGTGGGCATGTCATTCGCGGTAAAGGAATCGTACCGACTCTCAGATAAGGAATTTCGCGACAAAATCCTCAAGATTCGGTCTGCAGATGTTTCACACCTTCTTATCATAGGTTATGGTTTTCTGTATCCGAACATTTTCCAGGAACTTAAAGACCAGAAAATCCTAGATAAGGTGCAGATTGTCGGCGGATGGGGTTTTCTATACCCGAATGTATCTTCGACCGAATTGGAGGGAGTTGTGGTCGTGGGCCCGAAGTACGTATTTGAAGGCAGTGAAACCGTACAGTCCTTCGATAAAAGATTCGAAATCGAATTCGGCTACAAAGCGAATTTTGATGCCGCCATGACTTATGCCGCTGTCGAACTTGTTGCCACAGGACTGGCGGCATCAAGTGATCAAACGTCTTCGTCTTTGTCCCGCGCTCTCAAAGATTTGCCGCAGACGCGGACGTTAATCGGTGATGTAAGAATCAGAGATGATGGCAGCATCTCGTTCCCCATTGCGATTGGGATATACAAACATGGGGTTCTTGTCTCTCTTTCGAGCTATTAAGGAGGTACCATGAGGAAAGCTGTAAAAACAGTGCTGGCGGAAGGAGATGAAATCAGTTGGTCCGCACCTCTTGGTGCGCATCCTTCGGCAGTGAGTCACGTTATGGAACTAAACAGATGGATCCAAATGACTCACGGTGGCCTTGATCCTAACCGCTTTTCGGGACATGTCTTCCTCTACAACATCAGTCTGGAGACCCTAAGCCCCAGGACGTTTCAGAAGATCTGGATACCGAATTATGGGGGACCGACGAACTTGCACGGCGACAACTTCTTTCATTCGGTCCACATACTTATCCCTTGGCACGACACGAAACCTCAGCGGATAGCCGAATGGATAGACTGCCGTCACATCTTTAATCTGGTGCGCCAGTTGGACCAACCGGGGTCTTGGGGTAACGATTGGGGGGTCCAAAAAGTGATGGAAAAGACTTGGGTCAGTTTCGTCGCCGCGCCTGAGGAAAAGGAAATCCCGGCTGAAGACGACCCCGTTGCAGCGTATCTTATAGCACTCTACTTTGCGCTTGCCTGCGATCCCGACGAAGGAGCACGAAAGGCAAACGAACTGCAGCTTCGAGCTGCTCTCGCAAGCATAACGGACGTCTCAGAAATCACGGATGACGTAGTGGATGCCGCCCGTGTTGTGATGGGTGGTGGTATTGCCGAACCGTTCAGCACTCGCAAAAATGGATACTACAACTACAATTTTCTCCTCTCGTTCGCCGCGCGACAAGAATACACGCCTCCAGTCCCCACCAGGTGCGTCATCAGGCACCATATCAAAGTCCTTGCTCAGCTTTGGCAGGACAGGTCTGCGCTTCCCAACCCAGTTCAAGATCGCCTAGGACGCTGCGCGTTCATTGAACGAAGTCCGGAGCTCCACGGGGAAAGGGAACTGCGCCTCGATGCGTTCCTGTTATGGGCCAAACATGCTTTGAGGCTGCGAAACCGCGACAACAAAAAGATATGGACATTTCCGCCCAAAGTGTCTTCCGCTGAGCTGGAGCGTGATGCGGAGGCCTCGTTCTGCTGCAGATACCCGGGATGGGAAACACAGTTCGCGAGGACAAAGATCACGCGGGACATTCTGAATAAGGGGGAAATACGTCTAGCTCCATACGAGCTCTTTCCGGGCACGCTCTATTGTCGCCGGGCTGAGGTACACGGAAACCTTAAGATGAATCTGATCGACAAGATCGGTTGGCTCTTGACCGACCAGACTAAATTGGAAGCTAAACCCAAAGGTGCGAAGAAGAAGAGGCGAATCAGTGTTCCAGACTATTCGTCATTCTTTGTTACTGGGGCGCAAGGATCAGGCAAGAGCGAGCTTATCGAGCAGTTGAAATCGCACCTGGAGCAACAGGCAACTCAGGGCAAGCTGCAACGCTATACACTCACTGAACTCCCGCACGACGATCCACATCAAATAGCCGACGGGCTTAGTACTGCCGCGCAAGCTGCGTGGCGCAAGACTAGCCCAACGATCATAATCCTCGATGAAGCGCAGAAATGCGCAAATCTGAAGAAGTTCACAAATAAATACTACACCTATTTTGACGTAAGAAAGCGTATCCACGCGCCCATAATCGGGCTCTTCCTGACGAATCAGTTCAGCGGCGACGAAACGCGACTACGACCGTGGCTCGAAAGCGCCGACATGAAGTGCCGCAAAGACTTTGCGCGCAGGACGACTTACATTAGTCTTCCTGTGTGGAATGCGGAGGATCAGATCCTAACCCTAGGAGCCAAGATACTCAGGGAATTAGAAATACCAACATTTGTGATTCAGAAGAAAGCCCTGGACTTTCTAATTGTCGATCAGCCTTACCCCAGTGATCAGCTGCTGGATCGGGTTTGCGATATTGTGCGCGGTTCGCACGGCTCTGACCCCCTGAGATTGAGCCACTTTCCAGGGGGTGATCGCGGGGTCGAAGCGGCGCTCAAGAGGAACCGTGAACGCGTCTCTGAAATGGCGGCGCGCGGACGGGGGTATCCGTGGTCCGGAAACGACTGTTTTCGGTTTCACAAAGAATGAGGCAGGCCTAATGGCTGATTATCCTTGCATATTCAATGACGACGCAACGGTAGGGCGATACTATAGACTACGACATGTTGCCCCTCACGTGCTGTCGGAAATCAGCCGCCTTGTGTGCAACTTGGCTGCCTCAGACGGGCTGTTTCAGCCGTGTTGCATTCTTGACGCAGGTGCAGGTGATGGACGCCTTCTTGTTCCAATCTCGAAGGAATTGGAGTCCCAGAATGTTTCCGCGACTTTGCTTGCAGTAGACATCTGCGAGCCCATGCTCAAGTCACTTCAAGAGCGCTGGACTACTTCGAATCGGGAGGTACTTCTCAAGTGTATCCAGGCAGATCTGGAAGAGCCTCTGCCCATTCCTGGTGAGTCAGCCCATGTTGTGTTCACGCTTGCCACCTTCCATATCCTCAAGAGATGGCGGGAGGCATTACAGAACCTCGTGCGTGTGCTGCGACCGGCGGGATATTTCATATTCATCCGAGAGAACAATCAGTTCATGCACGAGACTGAAGGTTTCGAACATGACAGCGACTTCCTCGTCCTAACTGTTGAGCTACGAGAGTTCATGCGGTATTACCACGAGCAGCGTGCGTTGCTGGGTGAACCTTACCAGCCTCGTGAGTTGCGCTACTCTGACATGATGCCCGGTGTTCGCTATTTGGCCGAGCTTGGTCTGGAGGAAAAGCACTTCAAGTCTGCAATTGGAGCATTTGAATGGCAAAAACCACACACTTTCGAGGACATACTGCAGTGTTTCAAGAACCGGCAGATGACCACTTGGGGTTCAGACCTGTCTGATAGGGCAAGGGAGAAGATTAGCGCGTGCCTGGAGGGGTGGGTTAATTCACGAGGCATCGACTCAAAGAGGGAGTTTCTCCTCCCTGCCAAACTCATACCTCATGTTTTCCGCAAGACCAGGTAGCCATGTCATCACAGAAAAACATTGTTCTAGTGAACCCCCCGGTTTCACGTGGATTCGAGCAGATTGAAAGCACCTTTTCGAATTTGCCTCCCGTGGCCAGTCTGCCGCTGCTGGCCTGTGAGACCGAACGCAGGTCATCTCGGTTTGGCACAAGCGTGCCTAGAATCCTAGCTTTCGATCGTCCTCAGATCAACCAAGAGTTTCTGGCCACTGTAGCTGAAGCGGACATTCTTGGTTTGTCAACGTGGTTTTCTAATTACGATAGTGCTGTTGCGATTGCCAGGGTAGCAAAGGAAATCAACCCTTCCTGTAAGATCGTATTTGGCGGACCAAACGCTACGAATCTTGGGAGCCGTATTTTAGCAAATCGGCCTTTCATCGATCATGTCGTTGTTGGAGATGGTGAAGATGTTCTATGGCGACTAGGAGAGGGACAAGCCTTAGACCAAGTTCCCAATCTGTGGTACAGAGATAACCGAGGCGATCCAACCTTCACTTTTTCTAGGGAGATCTGTCTGGATGAAATCGAGCCATTCGACTTCAGACATGTCGTAGGTCTCGACTTGTCAATGTACAACAGTCAGAATTTTGAATATACTCGTGATCCCTCTAATCTTTCTATTTCGACTGTCTGGATTAGGGGGTGTCCCAAAGCGGTGGAACAGGGGCGTTGTGGGTACTGCAGCATACCGGACAAATCACTTCGGTGCATGAAGCCCGATAACGCCTGGGCACAACTTGAATCACTTCATAAACGTTATGGTATAATCTCATTCTTCGAGGGCGGTGATGATTTCAGCTGCGGGAGCTTCGCTGAGGAACTTGCCTCCTGTGCCAATCGCTTGGAAGGCATACACCTTCGAGCATACAGCGGGTTGCGGACATTATCAGATTCAAAACTTGAAGCTTTCACGAAAGTAGGCGTATCGGAACTTTTCATCGGAATCGAGTCCACAAATCCCCGCATAAACAGGTGGAGCGGACGTGAAATATCTCCAGAATTGGTTTTTGAGGCTTTCTCTAGACTGGAGAATTATGGTATTAAAGTCTGCATATCGTTTCTATTTGGCTTACCGAGTGAATCCCGGAAGAACCTGCTCGACACGGAGAGTCTTGTTTACGAGCTTGTGAATCGCTTTGACAATATCCGAGTAATGCTTGTATCCCTTGCTGTTCCTCTCATCGGCTCGAGATGGTTCTCGCAATTGATGAACGATCCCTTCATTCACAGAGGATACCGCCGCGGTGATCTAACCACCACGGATTCTCCCGACTACGCGCACCTTTCTGAGCTTTCCATTCACCGCCACTGCACGGCAACACTGCGTGATATCGTAAGCACAGTATGTCGCATTCGCTCTCGCTTGCCGCAGAAGGTTTCGGTGGGTGACTTTGGTGCTCTCGCCAGTATTCACGAAGGCCGCTATGCAGAGGGCAAGGACCTAGCCGCAGTACGAGCGAAAACCGGAGAACTTGCTACGCCAACCGTTAGCTCTTCTTGAATTCAGTAACATGGGACTACATGTTCATTTGAACTGCAGTATTCATCGTCGACATCTGCGCTAGCCGCTGCCTTCGCCAGATGACGCGTCGCTGAGTGGTCTGCGCTCAGCAAAGGCGCACAAATAAGACGAGGCCTCATGACTCTAGCTCAGTCTATTTTAGCCTCCTTAGCTGGTGCTGCTTTATTCGCCTTTTTGGCATACATCCTTAAACAAGAGATTATTCCTTGGATCAGAAGTGCTGGCGACAACCTTGATCTTAGGGGCGAATGGCACTGCTATTACGTTTCTCAGGCAGGTAATAAGCACAATCTCACTTTAAAGATCAACCAGCATTGGCGTGATCTCAGTGGGGATATTGAAGTAATAAAAACACATAAAGGTAGCGGGTGGACAGAAACGAAGAAATATAAGATGACCGGTGAATTAAGAGATAGGATTGTCACTTGGCACGCACGCAATTCCGATCCCAAATCGATAGGCGCTTTTTGCGTGTTATTAGAGGTAATGGTAGATGCTCGCACAATGAGGGGACTCGGCCTTTGGTACAGTATGACCGAGAGGAGAATTCGCTGGCGTGAATTCGAATGGAATAGGACCTCTTAGAGTCGTGATCTGAGTGAGAGTTGGATTCGGAAAAGGGAGTTCAAAAGAAACATGTGGCTTACAACACCCTGCAAACGATTCCGCGGTTCGGTGCTGATAGAGTGGTCAGGGAAGCGTTGACCTTCTGCGGCCGAATGTGTTCGTTAACTAGTGTTCTCTGAAAACCAGATCTCCAGAATCCTTCTCCAGGCACTTCTATCGGGAGTTCCGCGGGTGCCGATGTCCCGTTGCATAACGGGTAAGCCTTGGTGGTTTTTGTGAATGGCCCTTCTGTCTGCAACCAATAGGGTCCATCTTTCGTGAGCGAGGGGGTTGACGGATAAACAGAATAGTCCTCTTCAGAGTCGTTGGCCGAAGACATGTCCTGTCATGTAGCCGGGACTGCACGGCTGATGCAGAAGCGAAACAGTTTCTCTGCAAGTATCTAACAGCCAATGCGCCTCATCGGGTTTACTGACCGAAGCTGCAGAAGGTCTGGGTAGCGTGTAAGGATCTTTCTGCCCGAAACGCGGCATGCTGAAGTAATGATGGCGGCTGCCTCAACGCAAGGTTGTCCATTTCTGCGAGCAGGATCACTGGTTGGCTCCTGCCGCAGCGGTTGCCCCAGAGCGTATGAAGAACGAAACCTCCGCCTTCACTCGCGCAGAGGCTGTGACCACATTCTTTACACCTGGCTCCGGACTCGGTACCCACACTAGATCGCTATTGTGGCGACGTGGATCACCGCGCGTGGTGAACCAGCCGAGCATCTGCTCCCATGCTTCCTAATCCGCCCACTGTGGAAGAGAAGGCAGACGGCTTGCTCGTTCCGACCGGACTGTGTACCTTGATAATGGTGAGTTGACCTTTGCTTTACGGACTCCAAGGAAGCACCTTGACGTAGATGTCCCCGGGGCCGTCGCGCTCATCTTTCCATGTCACATAGATATATGTTCCAGTCGCAGAGACATCTGGACTACTCGCTCCAGCACCAGTCGTATCATTATCTACTCTGTAGTTGCCTCCGATCGGAGACCCACTGGAGTTATATTCTTGCGCGTATATGTCCCTGTTACCGCTTCGACGATCTCCCCACACCACTATGAAGTTCCCGCTACCGTCCATGGCCACTGCCGGGTCGGTTGTTTCCACGTTTGTATCGTCGACCGTAAAATTGGTGCCCATCGGCGTGCCCGAAGAATTATATCTTTGAGCATATACGTGAAAACTGTCCTGGGGTAATGCGGAGAAACCAATGCCCCACACCACGACAAAATTACCAGCATCATCTGTGGCTACATCAGAGAAGTCAAACCAGTGATGACCGGGAACGCTAATTGTGTTCACCTTAAAACTTGGTCCCAGCGGGGTTCCAGCGGAGCTGTATCGTCGGCAATAGATGTCAGGGTAACCCAGCGATCGAGTATCCTCCCAGCTAACGACAAAGGTGCCACTTGAACTAACCGCAACTGAAGCATAGTTTTGATCCTGAGTTGTTACGTCATTTACTACAAAGTTGGAGCCCAGAGCAGTCCCCGAGGAGTCATATCTTTGAGCCCACACATCAGGGTTACCATTCCTACTGTCGTGCCAGACGATGGTAAAGGCACCTGAACCATCAATTCCAATATCAGGTCTGTAACACCATGGGTCTGGATTAGTATCCACTCTCAGATTCGACCCTAAAGCGGCGCCCGACGAATCATATCTCTGAGCATATATCTTGGGGTGGTTGTCAGTGCGTCCATCCTCCCAAGCCAGCACAAAGGTCCCGTTAGTTGTAATGGCAACGTTTGCGTGGTCATAGTCCCAGGGTGACCCAGCATCATTTACCTTGAAATTCGATCCAGCAGGGTCAGCGATAGACACATATCTCTGTGCCCAAACTTCGTAATTGGAAGCCAGACGAGTGTCCTGCCAGCCCACGGCAAAACGTCCGGCATTATTGGCGCTAATGGATGGGAGTACTGCAGTGCCAGAAACAAAGTCAGTCACCTTAAAGTCAGTGCTCGGCGGACAAGGGACTCCTATGAAATTCTGGGAATCTTGATCAGCCTGGAGTGAAGTGTAATCTCTTGCCGGCGGACTGAAGCACCGGCCCTGCTTGCTGGGAGTAACCGTATAATTCAAACAGCCCTGCAAATCCAGGAATCCGTAATAGCCGTCGGACACCGTAGTATATGAGTCAACAGCCGCTCCTGTAAGATGTACAACAACATCGCTGATACCCACGCTCACTGTATCCAATACATAGCCTGTGATGTCATAGAGAGGGCAGAGGGTTCCGACAAAGTCCTGGCCGTCCCAGTCCTGGTCAAGAGATGGGAAGAACCGAGACTCAGGATCAAAGGTGTACGCGGGTTTGCTGGGAGTCACCGTATAGTCCGGCCCTCCTGGCAGGTCCAAGAACTCGTAGTAGCCGCTGGGACCAGTAAGGTAAATATCACTTGCCCCGCCGGACAACGTCACAGTGACGCTTTCCATTGGTGCTCGGTAAGAATCATGAATATATCCCTTGATATAGAAATGCGTCTGTATCTCGTACCCGTTAAAATCTACGTTGTCTTTGTTCCCGTCCAAAGGGGTGAAGGTTGAATCGTCCGGTTCGAAATACCAACCCTCCTTGGTGGGCCTAACAGTGTAGTTCAAGAGACCTTCGAGGTTCAAAAACTCATAATACCCGCTTGCATTAGTCTGCACGTACTCGCTGGCCCCACCAGACAACTCCATCCACACACCCTCCATTGGAACTCCGTCCTCGCGCACGTACCCTTTTATGTACCAGTACGGGGTGCCTGTGTAGTCTTGGTTGTCTTGATCAGAATCCAGCGGCTCGTAGCTTCTGAAAGATGGAGAGAACCCCCAGTCTGACTTAGTTGGAGTAACCGTGTAACTCAGTCCGCCTTCCAAATCAAGAAACTCGTAGTACCCATCGCCGCCTGTTACATACTGATCGCTGGCGCTGCCCGACAGGGTAAGCGTAACTCCCTCGACGCCTCCGCCAAATTTATCCCGGACATGCCCCTTGATGTAATGGTATTGCTGCGGCGTGCCCTCAAAATTCTGGAAATCGTAATTTGAGGTTAGTGGTTCGTAGGGAGTTGACGGAGGATCAAAAACCCATCCCGATTTGTCCGGAGTAACTGTGTAGTTCAACCCGTGACCCAACTGCATGAACCCATAGTAACCATCATCGCCAGTGGTATAGGTTTCGCTTGCCCCACCTGACACGGTGACCACAACGCCAGATATAGGGTCGCCTTCAGAATCCCTCACAAACCCTGTGATATAATGATAATCAGGCGTAGGTGTGGCTGTTTCGGGTTGGGAAGTCCAATATCCCTCCTGATCTTTGTCGTCATAAGCAGAAACTCTGTAGTCGTAGGCCCAACCATTGGTCACACTTTCGTCCAAGAACTGGGTTGGGGCTCCTCCGGCGGATGCTCTCAGCTCCCATTGAGTATCGTCTCCTGAAGCTAATTTGCGATAGATATAATAGCCTCCAATCTGGCCATCAAACGGGTCGCCATCATAGTAGGTGGAGGGGGGATCCCAATAAACAGTCACATAACCATCACCCGCCAGGATGGGCGGATCTCTCCAAGCAGGCCTTCCAGGAAACTTGGTTTCCGGAGGAATGAACCCGTCTCTGGCATACGTCAGTGCTCTATATGCGTTTATCCGCCCGAGGCCAAAGTAAGAAGGATAGGAGGAAATGCCTTTATCCGACGTGTTCTTAATGGCATTCGTTACCTCTTGAGCAGTCAGTGAAGAGTTCAGCGTCCAGATTAGTGCAGCAAGCGCGCCAACCTGAGGTGCGGCGACTGACGTTCCGTAAGCGACCCAATAACCACCACGAAAGTCAGTTGAGAAAACTGGGTCGGGGGCGGCTATTACCTCACCGCCCCAGTTGGAACCTCGCGGATCATAGTTTTGAGGAAGCGAGTCCTTTCTGTCGGTCCCCCCCACGGTTAGTACCTCTTGAAAACACGCGGGGTGCTTCAAGCAAAAAGCGCTTTCCTTATTTATTTCGACTGAGTCGTTTCCGGCCGAAGCAATAAGAATGACCCCTGCCGCATCCGCGGCGGCGACGGCTGGCCATAAAGCTAGGCCCAGGCCGACACTGAACTCAAAACTCATGTTTATTACGACGTGTTTCCCTGTAGATGCTGCTAATGCGACGAAGAGTGTAATCGCACGACTAGCTTCCATTGGGTCAGGCTTACCTAAAACATTGAAGATGTCGTAAGAGTACAAATTGCAATTCCAGGCCATCCCACAAACACCCTCCCCATTGTCGCCTGCCGCGCCCACTACCCCGGTGACGAACGTACCGTGTCCGTCATCATCTTGGCTCAGAATAGGCCATACCGCCTTCAGATTTGCCTCCAGATCAGGGTGAAATGGATCCGTTCTGACTCCCGAGTCCAAAATACCAATGATAACATCTGGTGAGTTATGGGATATTTCCCACGCTAGAGGTGCCCTAATCTGTAGATATGCTGACTTCTGATATCGCAAGAAATACGGATCATTTGGCATTACCTGTGTTCCTTCACCGAGTCCGTGTCTGACAGCGAAGTCCACGGCCTCGTTAGCGTTCAGCAACTCTATGATCAATTCAACGTCATCAACTTCTAGGTCGTAGAGTTTCAGTTCCTGTACTTCACCTACTTTTGAGCCTCCAATGGAGTCTATGATGCTGTCTATTTGAGTCTCAGTAGTAAGCTCCGAGAAATGAACGATGACTCGTCCGGTGATGATGTATACGCTATCTGTCTCATCGAAAACAACCTCCGACGAATCCGGTGGGATATAGAAGTTCTTGGGCGGCGGTCCACTTCTGTAGAGATAGTTAACCACGTATACAATGTCACCCACATCCACCACATCGTCTCCGTTTGCGTCGCCTATGAAAGCAGGGTTTGGCTCAGGTCCTGCCCTGAACAAATAGTTCACCATATAAACCACATCACCGACGTCGATTACTCCATCTGCGTTGACATCACCGTAGACGGAACTCTGCGCCCTCAGAGTCACTGGGCAGAGTATACTAAGAAGAACCAAGACCACTACAAAACAGAGGCAAGTCGCCCGCATGGTTTCCTCCTGGCAAGTAGGTTTGTAGGACTGTCTTTGTTGGAGAAGATAGCACCACTTATGACCATTGTCAAGGGAAAAATCCATGGGGTTATCAGGCCAGCAAGGAAGTGTCCGGCGGTTGATTACAGCCGAAGCCCATCCCGTGTCCCCAAAGGACTGGGTGAGAAAAAGGTGGGCTTTCTACCTCAAATGGAACAATCCTAGAATGCCTAGGCATGTCTTATCATATTTGCACTAACAACGGGTTCTTCTAATAGCCAAGAACCAGAAGCATACTGTGAATTTTCGCTTGACATCCGATGGGTGAACGCATATACTGATGTTGCAGTTTGGCGCCGGTCATGGAGGAGTATGAGGCGGATCGAGTTGGACTGAGGCTGTCGTTGGGCTTCCTTCGGGAGTTAAATCGAGAGTATCACACTGAAATGGACAAAGACTTCATTACGATAAGCCCGCTACTGGCGGTTTTGGTGATCCGTTTCCTGGAGGGATTCAAACGTCCCAAGGTTGAAAAGCGCACCCATCCCCCAGCTCTGGAACGCTTTGAGAGATTATTTTGCCTACTAGAAGAAGAGATTAGCGATCAAGTTCTGAAGTTAGTCCGCGGAGTGAGATTTCTGTTTGACGTCGAAGCCACCACCACATAGCTGCAGCTTGTGCTGTGTGGAAGCTGGAAATCCAAGCACGAGGAGCAGATAAATGAAGATACCGCTGGAAATCGAGTTCGCTCAGGACCCGTTGGATGCGGTTTTTGAGGATGACACTACAGATGGAGACATCTCCTTTTCTCCTCACGCGGCAGCAGAGCGAGGGGTTTTTGAGCTAGAACCCATCGTATCGGGAACACTCGAATTCGCCGCTGGCGTCAGTGCAGGTGTTGTCGCTAACTGGATTTGGTCGAAGATAAAGGGGAAAGCCACCCGCCTTCGGATCAATAGATCGGATGTGCACATCACTGTGGTGGCCATTAAGGAGGCAATCTTACAGTTGCAGGCAACCGAGGATAGGATGGAGGAATAGACCCGCCACACCGCGCTGAAATGGGGCGTTATTGAAAGTCACATTCTGATGTGCGCTAATCGGGTTGTTATGAGAAGGTGACAACGCGGCGTATGTTTTTGTGTCATAATGCGAGTATGCGGTTCGATGTCCACTTGTTTTGACCAAGTCCGAGGAAAAAACGGGAGCGTCGATATTACGCGATCGTCAGTCTGCTCGATGTTTTCGCTTCTACCTCCGCGACGCCGGTGAGACAGGTGAGAGTATTGGGCCATTATCCATAAGAGGTACTTGCGAATGAACTGCGGGCACTTATGTTGTATTGACAACTGTGCGAGAGTGATTCATTTAGAGGGCTCTGGACTGTCCAAAGCCCGTATCCACAAGTTGGGAATTACAGCCTCTTCGACTCTAACGCGAACCGGGTTGGTAGGATGCACTACAAGACGATCACAGTATCGTTGAACATACAGCGGGAAGAGCTGCTCGCCAATTGGCGGTTTCTCGACAACACGAGCGAATGGTCCCGCCTAGATCAACCCGAGTTTACTGGTGCAATGGAGTTGAGTGAGAGTCGTGAGAAGCTAGACTACCCGCCAGCCGATGTCCAATCGACTGACCGAGGTGCGCCTCGCCTGCTGAACATAGAGGTCGTTGGTGAAGAAATCTTCGGAGGTCTATTCTCTGCGGGGGTCATTGCTGCTTCGAATATGTCTATCTCCAGCAGCAGCAGCGACGGCATTCGGATATTGTTTGAGATCCCCCAAGGAATCGCACCAGAATTGGCCTCACTTCCTTTAGAGGCGATGAGAACTCCGGCTCCCAAGACGATGGTAGGGCTTCCCGTCTCGGAGTACCTCGTGTTGACGCGGAAACTCTCGCTGGCTCGGCGGATACAGGGTGGAACTCGGTTCGATACTGGTGACCTAGGCATTGACTTGCCGCTACGCGTGCTAGTCTTCGGTTCAGACCCGAAAAACCTGCCCGAGCGTTATCGCCTGGACGTCGAGGGTGAAATGAACGGGATCTGCGAGGCCCTTGAAGGCTTGGGCGACGACGTGCAGGTAGAGTTTGTGAAACCGGGAAAAGCTACCTTCGACGCCATCGATCGACGGGCTAGGCCAGCACATGTCTTTCATTTTATCGGTCACGGTCGAGTTAGTGACGGTATGGGAGAGATTCTTCTCGATGACGGAAACGGCGGAATGGACTGGCGGAGAATCAAAGATGTTGCCCAGCTCCTCCTGAATACCGGCGTCAAGCTTGTCGTACTAAACGGCTGTCGGACAGCGGCGGTTTCGGCATTTGCCGGCCTGTTCCCTGCCGTGGTTGGCATGCAATTCCGTATTTCAGATGCCGCCGCAATAGCCTTCTCGAAAGGTTTGTATACCGAGCTCGCCGACTGTGGCCAATTGGACTTCTCTGTGTATCACGGACGAAATACGATCTTCACTAGCCCCACAGTCAAGAATCGAAGTGAGCTTGTCACTCCCGTCTTGTACTCCCAGTCCGACGATGGTCTTGTCTTCAAGGTTAGGCCGCAGATTCTTTCGGATTCTCTGGCACCTGGTCACCGGTATTCGCCATACTCACAGGAGATTAGAGCCAAGGGCGGACGTCGGCCTTATACCTGGAAGGTTTTGGGACTTCCCCGTGGCATAGAGTCTCAGGTTGACGGGAACGATACGGACGTGGCCCTAGTGAAAGGGTCGCCAACCGTGTCGGGAAAGTTTTTGGTTATTGCGGAGGTTACAAGCTACGACGGCCTCACTGGTTCCGCGCGGCTTCCTCTGCTTATAGACGCAGGAGTCACATTCCCCGAGAGAGTGCATGTGAGGTCGCACGATTTCGTAGACCATGCCTTCACCGTTTTGCCGGGAGAATCGCCGCAGCGTTGTGAGACTCAGGGTCTCCCCAGCGGACTTCAGTGTCGGCCGTGGGGGGCGATCTGTGGTATTGCTCCCGCCGGGATTGACGGAACGGCGGCTGAGGTTGCTGTGGTAGATGCTCAGATGAACCGTGGCAGGGTGGAAGTCAAGTTTATCGCGGATTCTCTGGACAGCAATCTTGCCGATTTCTTCACCCTGGATGCGTCTAACACCTTGGTGGAGCGCGATGACTTCGGAACTCAGTCACGTTTCAGTCCGATTCCCGGTGGAGCCTTCATTCTCGGTTATCAGTCGGGGTCGGAGCGAGACCAGTTGCTGCAGGCTTTGAGTCATCGTTTCGGGCTGCCCAGTGTAGCCGAGGTGTTGGAGAAGTGTCCCGAAAAGCTGATACACCTCAATGGCTACCTGATGCAGCAATACGAAGTCACCAACCGAGAATACAAGTTGTTTGTTGATGCTACGAATCACTTGGCTCCGCCGCACTGGAATCGATCGAGCCCACCGATTGATCTGCTGGATCATCCGGTAGTAAAGATCACCTTCGAGGATGCACAGGCCTACTGCACGTGGAAAACACAGTTGGCGCAGATAGAGGGACTGAATATCAGCTACGAACTTCCCAGCAATTGGGAATTCGAGAAGGCCGCCAAAGGTCCGACCCAACCTAGTGCCCATCATGAGCCAGTTTCTCGTCCAGGGCGGCTTTACCCATGGGGTGATGAGTGGGGCGATAACCTGAATCACCTTGGGACAGGACACTCCCGGACTGTTTCAGTCAACGAGCACAGTACTGGAGGCAGCGCCCTACGCGTGCATGACTGGGGCAACGTCAGCGAATGGATTGATGGAGGTAAGGCACAATCCGACGGCGTTTTCAAACACATCAGAGGAGCCTCGTTCCGGAAAAGTGGCGAGGTATATGCATTGACCTTCCAGTTGATAGAAACTCTAGGTGACATAAGAGTATCCGGAGACGACTTGGGGTTTCGTTGTGTCATTCATGTTCCTCCTGCCCACGTCCCAAAGCAGGCGCTCGTTCCTCTTGGAGATGACTCCTTCATTGACGGCAGGGGTGATCGCCAGTTTATAGGCAAATACAAGATGGCGCGATTTGCGGTGACCAACGCTGAGTTCTCGGAATTCGATGAGAATCATGAATTCGAACCGTCTGCGAAACTGCGTCCAGTGACGAACGTATCTAAACGTCGGGCGGAGGAATTCTGTAAATGGAAGAGTCGCACACAGGGACTTAGGTACCAACTCCCCACAAGACTGACTTGGGAACGTGCCTGTCGTGGACGAGCAGGCCAATCATATCCTTGGGGCAACGAGTACTGCAAGTACTTCTGCAACTCGGTGGAGTCTGGCTGGGGCCGAACAATCGATTGCTGGACGCTCAGTGAAGGAGCGACAGCCGAAGGTATTTACAGTCTTTGTGGGAACACATTTGAATGGCTATCGGACGGCGGTGCGGTGGGGGGCAGCTGGAGAAGCACGTGTGAGGTGTACGGTGCCCCTCCGTACCCCGATGGCAGTCAGGGTCATGACGGTTCCGGGCGTGACGACATAGGTTTTCGCTACGTTGTATATGAATAGAGGGAGGTGAATCACATAGCGTTGTGAAAAACCAACAGGGCGTCAATTCAGGAGACAGTCCGAAGTGGATATTCGAACTGAGAGGTCTCCTATCCAAACTCGATACCGAACGGTTGATGTGGCCCGTTGTCTTGGGACTCGGTGCGGCAGGGCTAATGTGTCTATTGATTACTCTGCCGCAGCACATCGGCACGAATGCAGTGCTGGAAATCATTGCGAACTCCGGCGCATTCGCACCACTGATCGCATTCTTCACAGCTGGCGGTTGTGCTTACCTGGTGATGCTGCGTTATAGAAACGTCATTCCAAGTCCTGGAAAGGTGACCGGTGAATCAGCTGGGCTTTCAAAGCTTCTCGAAGAGTTGGTCAGGGAGCATGAAAAGCGTAGAAAGCCTCCGACCGAGTCGGGTACCGAGAGCGGACCGAAAGGCAAGAAGTCAGATCGGCGGGAGGCACAAATCGGAAGTGCCTTGGATAAGAAACAACTGGATGAAATTCTGAGGGGCTTAACCGGCCATGCATGGCTCAGTGATCGGCTGTCCAAAGTTGTGGTCTCTCTTGTCCTTGAGGGACCGGAGGCGGCGCGGGCCGACAACCAAATGCTTACCGAGCAAGAAGAGTCCAACACCTCTGTGCTCTTGATTCCAGCCCAGGTGTGCGAATGGATTCTGCCCTTACTTGGTTTTCTTGGAACAGTGTGGGGTCTGCATCTTGCCATTGGGCCTCTCAGTAGCGGCGTTCGGCAAATGATGGATCTTGTCCGTCAGGGAGGCACGACCAACGATGCCGTAATGGAGTTGTTCGGTGCCGGGTTTGCAGGCCTGCGAACGGCGTTCGACACCACCTTGCTGGGGTTGGCAGGCGCCGTATGTGTTGGTCTCTTACTCTTCCAGGTTCGCAGGCGGGCGATGAAATCCCTCTGTGCAGTACACGAGGTCGCAGACGGTGTTATTCGGGAGCATCCCATTCCCATGAAGTCACTACACGAACTTCTGGGCTCCATACTTCAAGCGATCAAGGATGGTCTAATCGTCGAAAGAGAAGACGACCTGCAGCCCCGGTTACAGCTTCTCTATGATGCAATTTCGCAAGGATTGTTTCACACGCCTGAGAAGGCAGTCGAGCCACAACCGTGGCTCGGTACTGCGGTGCAGCAGGTATCAGAGTCTGCCGCCAAGTCAGCATCGTCGATATCGGACTCTGTACGTCAAGCGGAGAAGACTGTGGAACGCGCGATAGAGCACGGTGCCGGATCGTTGGCGTTAATCCAGCTGAATCAATTGCAGGAGAGTCGCTTGAGAAGTGCTCTCCAAATGTCGACAGTCGCGCCGGACTTGAGGGCGATACGAAATCAAGTGTGCGACACAGGCCGGGAAAAGGTTGAGATTATCCCTCCCACTATTGACGTTTTGTTTAAACTGGACAAGACGCGTAAAGTTCAGGCGCTGGCCGTAGCGAATAACGGAGCGAGAGCCTGTGTTGCAGGATTGATAGAAGACGCCAATCTTTACTTCGTGCAAGATAAGTCCATTGAGTGGCATAAAGGAGAACACCGTCTTTCACATGGGATAGGATACGAAGGGTGGATGTCGGCAAAGGCAGGGAGTCATGGCGAGGATTTCCTAGATGTCGACGCCGAGGTTCTGGGGATCAACTACGCTCCGGATTCAAGGAGGATATTCGTTCTCTGCCGCGGCGGAGTCTGCTGCACATTCATTGAGGGCCGAAGGGAAGAGTCTCAGCTGCCTGTAAGTATTCCGGCCTTCCCGTTTGTGTGGCATCCTTCCAACGATGCTTCTCCATTGATCGCTCTGTGGGAAAAACTGCCAGAGGGATTTCGGTTCCAGTTGGTGTCAGCTACCGACCCATCGCGTCGAATCGAATTCGATTCCCAATTGGAGACTGCGCTGGAAAGCCTGCAGAGTACCTGCGCACCGCCTAATGCCTCGGGTCGGCTTAGAATCAGAGGAGACAATAGACTCCTCTGTATTGGCGGTAAAGACGCTCTGGTGGTGGCGCAGTTCGCGGATGGAGACGAACTGAGGCATGTCAGTAGTCTGCAGGTCGAACCTGGTATAGTAGCGTTCGACCTTACTGCTCGAGGACGATTTGTTCTCTTTGCTGATACCGAGGGTGCGTTGCGTAAGTGGTACTTCGAAGACGATGCCCCGGCGGAACGTGTCATGGCGCCAGCGAATCGGGATCAGACCATAAATGTTTACCTCAACGCCAACGGCGACATGTTCGCCTTGTTGTCAGGCTCGACAATTCAGGTGTATGATCTGGATAACAGCAATAGATCTAAAATACTCGATACTGGGGGCCTATCTCTGGCGGGGGTCGAACAGTCCCTCGACAGGCAGAACCTTATTGTGGCGACCGACGAGAATCTGGTATCGCTCTTCTCGTTCAGCTTACGACTCTAAGGCAGTGAGGAGATGGAATCATGAGAGAAGAATCTGATCGCCTGTCTTATTCACTCAACACAATGGATGACCTCGGTCAACAACTGGTGCAGATTCTGAAACAGATTGACCACGGCCAAACAACGGCCAGCCGAGTCCTGGAGTCGTTCATGAATGAGGTGACGGACATGAGGTTGGAGATAGACCGCGCTGCGAGCCGGTCTGCCCAGCTCTGGCAAGCGCTGCTAAACTTGGCCGATCGCTCACTGTCGACCGCTGAAAGCTGTTCTGACCACACGAGAAGACTATTCGAAACGACATTTTCGCAGCTTGGACTCAGCATCTTTGGGTTACCGGGGGGCGAAATTGATGATCTTCGTGATTATGAGGTAGTTGGTTCGCAAGGATCGTCCGTGTTCGAACGGATTCTGATTGTTCAAACGCTCCGCATCGGACTGCGCGACGCCGATGGCAACATCATCCGCTCTCCTCGGGTGGTCGTTAGCCAAGAGGATGACCCAACCACTGGGGAGGCTAGACCGTGACCGTCGCCATCGACTGGGGAAATACTAATACGGTTGTTGCTTTTCGGAAGGGAGATCAAGATCACGTGCTTCGCATCCGCGGCCAGGAACTAATTCCCTCCTGCATGCAGTATGACGATGATGGTCATCTCCTGTCCATCGGACGCGAAGCCAAGAACAGTCTGCGACTCGGCCACGGGCGGGTCATTGCTGGAATCAAACGGCTCATCGGTGTCAAGTATGATGAATTCGCACGACGATGGGCTGAGGGTGTGTATGGCTTGAGGCTGCACAGCGAGAACGGCGCCATTAGGGTGCAAATCGGGAATGCTCTCAGATCTCCGGAGTCCATGGCAACGGAGTATTTCCAACAACTAGGAGAGCTACTGCGGGAAGAAAGCAAACACTCGGTTGGTTTCCCTGGAAAGCTCTTCGGAAAGTCTGACTTTAGAAACTGTTTGGCGACATGCCCGGCGCATTACCATGACTCTCAAAAAAGAGCGCTACGGGATTGTCTCGTCGAAGCCGGCTATGAGCTATCTGAGGGCGGCCTCCTGCCTGAGCCGGCGGTGGTCTCCAAACTCACGGACCTTGGTAGCGCCGAGAATGCGTTTGTCGTTGACTGGGGGGGTGGTACTCTAGACTTTGCACTTGTCACAGCTGGTGGAGATTGCGAGTATCTATCTGCCATCCAGAGAGGATGTGGCGGTATCGACATGGATATCGCTATAATTCATGGTCTGCAGTCCGAAGGCCGTTTCCCGTCAGATCTCAGCCAAATGGATCTGGTGGTCCTTAGGGATTACATAGAGGGCTTTAAGGAACGGGTGTTGTCGTCGGGAACGGACAGCTCAATCCGGGAATCCATTTCCTTACCTGACCGAGACGAATCCGTTAGTGTGGAGTTTACCCTGCAGGAGGTTCTGGGTTGGATTAAGGGGATCGTCGACAGGGCGGCTACCGGGATTGGCGAGGTTTTGGCCGAGGTGTCGGAAAAGTGGGCACTAAAGCTGTGTATGCTGATTGGTGGGCCAGTGACTTCTCCACATATATTCCAGGAAGTCCGCGGCATGATTCCCGGTCGCATTCCCGTCAACGTGTTCGAGAATCCAATGACCGCAATTGCAAGAGGGGCCTTGAGATGTCTAGTGGCGGGCTCACCTATGCGACCTTCGGGTCATGATTACGGTGTCGCGGCCAATTTGATTAATCATGAGATGGGTGTCCTGTTGCTTCGATCTCGTCAGGCCCTTCCCTTCTCAACACCGCAGAGAAGAATAGAGTTTGGAGGCCATGCCGGCAAAAGAGTCGAGATCTCTGTCTGGGCACGCAAGGCGGATCCGTCGGAAGCACGGTTTCACTACGAAAAATCGTCCTCGTACACATTTCTGCCTCAGTTCGACGATAATGGAAACGCGGCTATCAACGTGTCCCTAATCGCCGATGCCGCCGGGATTGTCACCGCACGCGTGGTCGATGCTACCTCCAACCAGCAGATGATTCTAACCCAGGTTGGCAGTCATATCTCCGAGCAAATGAGCGGTCCACCGTGTCGATCGATGAGCGAAGCGGCAGGTCTTCTTCTTCTGGCATGCTGGCGTAGCTTCGTTCTTAGGCACTCACCGCTGTACCCTGACGCTACGGTGACAGCGGCGCACGATAGATCGGAGATCGATGGCTTCATTCAGAACTGGCTGAGATCTGACACCGGGAACACGGTTTCCGGAGATATCAGGAGTTTGGCTCGCCAGTCTGAACGGTTTGCACAGATGAGGTGGGAGGAGCTGCCTCCAAAGATCGCAAAGGCGCTTGAGGAAGTCTCCCGGACTTGCAGCAAACCGGGAGAAAACTGGTCAACGCCTGTCAAGTCCGCGGCCATCGAGAGTCTCGACAGTTTGTACGTCGAGATGATTCGAGCACACGGTGAACAGGAGATCACGTCTCAACTGCGTGTTTACTCATCAGACCCGGAAGATAATGAACTGCATCGCAAGGCGAAAGAATTGGAGAGTCTTTTTCGGGGTTTCAGCAAGACTAAGTACGAACGTTTGGTTGCTCTCTGGGGTGAAGTCGCGAGCAAAGTCGCTGTCGACAACGGCCCAGCTGCTGAGTTGCGTAAAAGTTGGAGCTTTGTTGACGGGATTCTCAACCTGCACGCTAGCCTGCGCGAAATAGAGACTCGATCATGATAACGCGAGTGCCTAAGATGCCGCTGAATAAGCTAATAGCCGGATTTGAGTATGACAAGGTGCCCGAAGAGTTCGACATCAGGTCACAAGACCACCTATGGGCTAAACTCGAGGCAGTAGCGGCCGAGCGACAAGGCTGCGAGTATGCTCAGATGATTCATGACGTCAGTTGGGTACTCACACAGCTGCGAGACGAGGATCGACAGCGCCTATTCGCAATACGTCGCGAGATAGCCGATTCGCTCCAGAGTGAGTACGGTCCACTCGTTCTGGACTGGTGCGGAGACATCGGCTGGAACCTTGAAGGCTTCATTCTACCTCTGGGTAAGGCCGCACTGGGTGGCCGGGCACTAGGTCTTGAAGGATTCATGCTGGAATCTCTCGTTGCACAACAGCACCGAGCACCTAGCCTTGAATTCGCGGCCGTCTTTGCGGTGTTGTTCGTCCGGAAACAGATGGATTCGAACACTGAGCCAATGTCTATTGAATCTGGCCAGACAGGTACGCGTGTGAGAATAGGTCGAGTTAGGCAATGTCAGAACTGTAACAGCACCGGTCTATTGAAGGATCGAGTTGAGGATCTGATCGAGCAAGCCAGGCGGGAAGCCGTGAATGCGACAGCGCGTGTCTCAGCCAGGGCTCCCGTTACGGCGGTGTCCTCCGGACTGGTAAAGAAGATTACGGCCTTTGTCGGGGAGAAGGTTGACTGCAGTGCCTGCGACGGGCGTGGCGTTGACACCAAAAGAGTTGAGGGTTTGTTGCAGGATCCAAGAGTGCTCCTTAATCCCAACTTCCGAAAGGTCTTTTCTCCAACGGCTGAAGGTATCCAGGTAGACCTGGCTGCCGCGCTGCGGTACTTTGGTGACGAAGTTAAGTGTCAGCGCTGCAATGGGTCCAGACGGGACATGTCGAAATGCAGAGCAGTCGCGGGCACCCGCCTGCCCGGCAGTCAGGACAAAAAGGTACGCGACCTGCTCGGTGAGCTGAGACTCAACGAGGGCTGGAACACCCAGGATCTTGTCGGGATCTATGGGGACGGTATCCTGTGCGCCAGGTGCGCCCTGTACCTCGAGGTTCCTCAGGAAGCTAGGAATGGCTGGATATGTCCTGTCGTCGATGGTCAAGGCAATCGTCATACTTGGAAGAGGCTTCGGTTGCCGGGCTAGGAAGTTGCAGGCGTTGATCTTGCATGATTCATAAGGAAGTCCGCGCCTTTGCTCCGGACCTGCGAACGCCATCGGGGACAAAGTCAGTAGTTGGCTTTTCCTACGAGAGATGATATGAGTAGACGGGGAAGCTCCTTTGAAACGAGAGGGTCTCGCTTTTCTCCCTTCATAGATGTTGCCATCAATGGCATGGCTGCCATGTTCATTTTCTTGGTGGTTTACATTGCGGCGGTACCACCGCGCAAGGTCCCGCAACTGAGGATTGTGACGGAAACGCTGCCTGCGGCCGTTTGGTACCAAGGATACCACACCGCTATCAGCGCCAGCGGTGGGGTCGGCCTCTACAGCTTCACCCTAAGCCCCGAGGAACCGCTCATCGATGTAGGACTCATATTCGATGGCAGTTCTGGCGAGATTGATGGGAGTCCGAGACCGTCCACGCCGGTCGCTCGTTTTTCCTCTGATTCCTTGTCCTTTCTTGTCACTGTCACGGACGAGAGTCGCCAAATCGACAGCAGCTTCTTCACATTGTATTTCAGACCTACGACTATACCCTATGACCCGGAGACAGAACTACTGCGAATTCAGGCAAACAGGCTTCCACCGGCGACTGTCGGCCGAAAGTAGGAGGCGTGCCTGTCGCCTCTGGGGGGCGTAGAGCCCTATCAATGGTCGTTGACGGGAGACCTACCGACTGGACTCCAGTTCGTGAATGGGATGATCACGGGTATGCCGGTCCAGATAGGTGACTATACGTTTGGTGTAGCCCTGTATGACCAGACTAGAACACTGGGGACTCAGGACACTTCGCGATATTGGAGTCGATTCATACAAAGGCACCCTAGTGACGTCGAGAACACCTATACAATATCCGTGGATAGTCCCATATCTTTGAGTTGCACGGTTGTTGTTGCTGAGGCCCGTGCCAACGAAAACTTCTCGGGAGTCGGACTAGCGTTTGGTGGTGTGGGGCATAGGATCTGGACGGCAAAGCAATTGCCACCGCGCCTCTCTCTTGACTCACGTACGGGAATCATATCGGGCACACTGGATGCGGTTGATTCGGGATACCTCGAGATTGAAGTTAGAGACAGTGAAGGTCAATTGGCAACCGCCGGTCTCACCTTTGACGTTCTCCCCGCTGCACCCACTGAATCAATATCCGTGCCGGAGGAGATCCATGGGCGTGCAGGGGAGGCTTTTCGTTTGCCTTTGTCATGTAAGGGGGTCAAGGGACCAGTCAACTGGAGAATCCGACAAGGTAGTCTGCCAGCTGGGCTATCGCTGTTGGAGGGTGAGATTGTCGGAATTCCTACCGAGACTTCGACTGGTCGATTCACGCTGGAACTGTCGGATGAGTATGAGCGAATTCTGCTGAAGAACATCAGATGGAATATTAGGCCGCATATCCCTCCTCTGCAAATCGCCACTAACTCGCTGCCATCTTGCATAGTAGGATGGCCGTATGACCTATTCCTGGCAGCCCGGGGAGGAGAAGGGCTTTTGACTTGGCAAGCTAAAGGTGAACTCCCCAAAAGGATAGACTTCACGAGTGAGGGGAGGATCTATGGCACAGCCGAGGATACAGGCACGTATTTGCTTACCGTGGAGGCGTCAGATGAAACCGGCGAGGGCGATAGTTCACGCCAACTCCGATTGGAGATTCTCCGACCTCCTTCCCCCCCAATGTCGGTATCGACAAAAGAACTTCCGACGGCAGTCCTAGGGCAACCGTATGAAGCATATTTGCATGCGGAGGGTGGATATCCCCCCTATGACTGGCTGGTGACCCCAAGTGATGGACTACTCGGATTGCGCGTCGACGGCAACCGCATTGTAGGAATTCCAACGGATACGGGCACGCTGGGCCTAACGGCTGCCGTTGCGGATTCAATGGGAGATTCGTTAGCCCCTGTGGAATTGAGTCTGACAGTTGCCGAGAACCCCTTGGCCAGAATGCCCACGATATTGACGGAACAACTTCCGGTTGCCATCACCGGGCTGGAATACACGGGTTTCATAGCTGTCGAAGGCGGTGTTCCGCCCTTAAGATACGCTCTTGTGGGCAGTCTACCTACCGGGCTGGCTCTGAACGAGGCGACGGGGGAGCTTTATGGTACGCCTGCCGATCCCGGCGATTGGGAGATGCAAGTAGTTGTGAGGGACAGTCTGGATAGGGAAGTACGCGACCGGTGTGCAATTCGAGTGATCCGAAATGAGCACGGATTAGTTACGCTTTCAGATCTCGAGTGGCCGGAAGGAAGGGTTGGGGAATTCTATCGGGTCCCGATTCCGTCGGTCGATGGTCTCGCCCCCCTCTCCTATGCGGTGGATGGGGATCTGCCGGTGGGTCTCACACTTGATTCGACTAACGGGGTTGTGAGCGGAACGCCCACTGCCTCAGGTCACTCGAGCTTCACGATTCGCATTGAAGATGCAAGAGCGGTGCCGAACCAGACAAATCTGATCTGCACCATCTCGGTTGCAGGTGCAGATCGCAGCCATGTCTGGAAATACGTTGCTTCAGTCCTGATTGCTCTCAATTCCCTTTGGGTAGCCTTCTTGGCGCTGCGACGGATAGCAAAGCGCTTGCGGTTCACGCGGGGGAACTCCCGATAGGTGTGCAGCTACTTGACAGACGAAGGTGAACGTTGGCCTATTAATTACGACTTGCTTCGCCGATTCCTGATTCCGCCGTCATGAGCATCGCGAACTTCGATTCGTGTGGTCCTACTTATAGTTACTGGATTGTGTAGCGCTGTCCCCTTGCGGGGAGGAGGGGGAAACGGTAGTTGCTCGATTCATCGAGCTAAACGCAGGCCCGATGACCAGACGGGTCCGTCTGGAGGGCGTTTGCCGCCCCGTCCGGGAACCGGGCAGTTTCGGATAGATCGTTCTGCGCTGTCCTGGTTTCAGGTCGAAACATAATCGAAACAGGCCCAACGTAACCCGTTGACAATCAGCAAGAGCCTTCGGGCCGTTATCCCGATTACTCTTGAAAACCGGTTAACCGCGAGGGATTAGCGTGACGAAATCTTCGGGTCGGGAACCCGAAGACGAACTGTTTAAATATTGCTTCAATCAGGGTTGGATTTTGGTGTGTTTTCCTGGGTTTAGGCGGGCTATCACGAAATCGCAACTTTTTGTCTGTGTTCGTAATAGCCCACCAGCCAAGAGCTTCGAAAATGACTTTTATCCGCTCATAATCCAGAGGTGAGTTCCAGGCAATTTCAAGACCCTACACGAAACACCAGTGAAATCTGTTCCTTGTTTTGGTCGTACATCACTGCCTCAAGGATCTCCCGAATCAGCGCCGTCCGCTCCCTTTCTGCCAAGGTATCCCAGAGGAGCCCGAAGCGGCTCAGGGCGTCCAGCAAGTGCTCTCTCTCAATTGCCTCTGAATCAAGCCCCTCAAGCTGCGTCTCGACTTCCTCAACGCGGTGCCTGGTCTGTCTGAGGCCTTCCTCTGCCTGATTTAACCGCTCCAGTATGGTGTCGAGTGGCCTCTGAGACGTTTCAATGACAGCAACCAGTTTGTCGATTCCATTCTCCTCTTTCTGCATCCGCCGCCGCAGCTGCCTGAGTTCTTTGGTCAGCTCGGCAATCCGGGTGTTCCGTCGTGCGACCGCTTCTGCGAATGCCCTCTCAGATAAGGTTCGATCCTGACCGATGCGTTTGATCATCTCCACCACACAATCTTCAACTTCCTGAGCCGGAAGAGGAGCGGTGTTACAGGCTTCGTTACCTTGTTTATGTCTAGTCGTGCACAGGTAATATCGGTATAGACGGTTCTTGTTCTTGATCGTGTAAGTGTGTCCCATGGCCGCACCACACTGTCTGCAGTGCAACAGTTTCTTGAGTAGGACATTATGCTGGTGACGGTAGGCTTTTCCTCCGGCGTGCCGGTTGTGCTTGATCAGCTGTCGAGCATTTTCAAATGTCGCTTTGTCGATAATGGAGGGATGCTCCGCCTGCACGATCTTCCCTTTATGGTTGATTTGACCGATATAGGTGACGTTGGTCAGAATCCGCTGAACATCGGTCTTGGTGAAACTGTGACCCGCCCGTTTCTTGCCGCTTTTGGTGATGAGTGACTTGGTCTTCCAGCCTCGCCGATTGGCCTCCATGGCGACCTCCAGCATCGATTGCTTTTTCAAGTACAAGACGAAAAGGGATTTGACTAGACTGACTTCTTTGGGGCTCAGCTTGAGCCGTTTTCGGTCCCGGTCTATGTCGTATCCCAGCACTGGTGGTCCCCCTAGCCATTTCCCCTTGAGGCGAGCAGCGCACATCTTGTCAGAGGTTCGCTCTGAGATTATCTCCCGTTCGAATTGGGCAAAAGACAGCAAAACATTCAAGACCAATCGGCCCATAGAAGTGGAAGTATTGAACTGCTGAGTCACCGATACAAAGGCGACCTTATGAAGATCAAAGACCTCCATCAGTTTCGCAAAATCCAGCAGGGATCGCGAGAGACGGTCAACCTTGTAGACGACGACACAATCGATCAGGCCGTTTCGTATGTCAGTCAACAGCCGCTGCAGGGCGGGTCGCTCGATGGTGCCGCCGGTAAAACCGCCATCGTCGTACCTGTCCGATAGCGCCTGCCATCCTTCCAGGCGCTGGCTCGCAATATAGGCCTCGCAGGCTTCCCGCTGGGCGTCCAATGTATTGAATTCGGAATCAAGTCCTTCAGCTGTCGATTTGCGGGTGTAGACGGCACAGCGGACAATCCTGGTAGGGGAGAGGCTCTTTCTTTCTCGTGACCCGGTCGCAGGCTTGAGAGTCATCAGACTTATCGCTTCTTGTTCGCCCGTTCTGTCAGACCGAAGAACAGGTAGCCATTCCAGATTGAACCGGTGACTTCTCTGGCAACAGCTGACAGCGACCGAAACTGCTTGCCGGAGCACTCGAAGCCGTTCTTCAGGACGCGCACATTGACCTTCTTGCCTTTGTAGATCCTGCTAATAATCGTCCCGACTTTGGGCAGGCGAGGATCGGCCGTCCCCAAGGGCTGTGATTGCCGCTTCCGGGATAGTTGTTGATTGCCTTTGCTCCTTCGGTCGCTCTGTTTCGATCGTTTCCGCCTCGGCCTGAACTTCGTGGTTGAGGCGGACTGCTGCGGTTTCTCAGGCTTTGACTGTCCTGCGGTTTCCTGCAGTCTTCTGGCGATCACGCTGTAGAGGTGCTTACGGTTCCTGGATTTGGTCTCTTTCCCGAAGGCACGTTTGTACTCCTCCCGCAATTCTCTGAGCCTCATTGTCTGCAGGTCAGCGATCGTGCGCCAGGCTGGATTCCCACGCTCTTTGCTCGACATATAACAACTCCTTGTTAGGGTTAATGTTACAGCTGCATCGTTAGTGTATTAGATCAACCTTCGGGCCTGGAAGTCAAGCGAAAAGAAGGCGCCTTCCGAAGAAAGTCGCGAAGGTAACCGTTTGATGTTAGGCGCGTTACAGGCTTTCAAGGGCCCAGCGTTGAGCTGAATTCGACAGGTACGCCAGACTCTTCCACAATAACGCTCACGCGGGCTCCCTTCTGAGGCCGATGTGGAAACCCAGCAGAATTAAGTCGATCATTAAAACCTATGCAACACGGTGGAATTTCGATACGTATGTTAAATTGAGCATGATGCTCTGATTCTGGAGGTACTCTCTTGTCCAAGGAAACTGACAGTGATTCCATGCCGGAATGGAAACCCTCGACGCACGACATTAATCTACTACTGCCGCAGTTGCGCGAGCCGCGGTATCCGATGAAGATACTCAAGCAGCTCGATCCAAAGCTTACATACCGCAAACTTCACTCGTGGGAGCGCTCAGGACTGTTATCTCCTCAGCGGAAGACGAAAGAGACCGGATGGCGGAAGTTTTCGTTTGCCGAGGCGGTACAGTTGCTGATGATCAGTGATCTCAAGCAGCTGGCTTTGCCTATCCCTGTTATCCGCCAGGTGGTGACTCAGCTAACTTCTCCTCTTCCGGGCGTCTCGTGGCTCGAGATATGCCTTGTCAGCTCCATACGCGGAGGATGGTACATCTTCCTCATTGACAGAACCGGATCAATCAACACCCCAATGAATCCTGAAGGCCTGGTACACGCTGTCAGGTCCGACAAAAACCGCGGTCCGCTGGTTGTCTGTCCATTGCATGAATATGTTGCCAGAGTGTTGAGTCTCACGCAAGCCGAAGTGAAATTCATCAGTTCGTTCGAACCACGCAGACTCAGTACTCAGGAAAAGAAACTGCTTTCGATAATTGCGGACCAGAATTATGAGAAGATCGAGATCACGAAATCAGATGGGAAGGTCAGGACGGTCAAGGCCGTCAGTTGGAAGAAGGGCAAGTTCAGTGTGGACGATGTCATCTTGTCTCTGCAGGCGGGCGACTTCCGCGAGGTGGCGGTAACCACCAAGGATGGCAAGATTGTCACGATAAAAGCTACTGACAAATACAGGTTGTAGGTGACGGACGGTCTCCGTACCTGCACTTGATGAAATTCGGTGTGATGGGGGTGACAGGCGTTCCCTGTACTCCGATCAAATAACAGTTGTTGCAGACGGAAATGTCTCGCGTGAGACGTCTGACAACAACAGAGGAGGACTGAACATGTCACCGACAAGTGCAGGTCCGAGTAACTCCGGCAAGGGTCCCCGCGGCGAAGGTAAAAGTCGCCGAAAAGGGGACAAGACAAATCATGTTGGTAGCGCCTCAACCAGAAAACCGACGAGATCATCGCCTTCTGCTGAACGCAAAGCTGCGTTGGCAGGGACGATATCAAGCGCTTACTCTGTAGAACACATTCCGATTGGTAGGCTGAAACCCAACCTGAAGAACCCGCGCGTCAATGATCAGGCTGTGGATGCGGTGGCTCGCTCCATCCAGGCGTACGGCTTCAACAATCCGATCATCACCGATGGGGAGTTGAATATCGCCGCCGGTCACACTCGCCTGAAGGCGGCCAAAAAGCTAGGACTGACCCAAGTCCCGGTGATTCGAGTTCCTGGTCTGGTGGGGTCCAAGTTTAACGGATTCGCTATCGCTGACAACAAGACCGCCGAAATCGCCGAGTGGGATCCGGGGCGGCTCAATAAGATCATAGCCGAGCTTAACACGGATGTCGATTTCGACCTGACATCACTCGGTTTCGACGACATGGAGTTGACCAACATACTGGACTGGGACTACCAGGACGACGAGGAGAAGGCCGATGAAGCACCTCCGCTGCCGAATGTAGCCACCGCCAATCCCGGCGACTTGTGGCTACTGGGCGAACATCGGCTGTTATGCGGCGATGCCACCAAAGGCGATGATCTCAAGCGGCTGGTCGATAGTCAGCAGGTGGACTGTCTCATTACCGATCCGCCCTACGGCGTGGATTATCACAGCCGAGGCCGCAAGAAAAACCAATGGGGGGATATCCGAAACGACGACATGAACTCACATGACATGGAGGCATTCCTGATGAAGGCATTTGGCAATGCCGCCGGGGTTTGTCGCCCGGGAGCCACAGCGTACGTATGTCATGGCATCGGTGCCGCCGGTGTGCGAGTAGCCTTTGAACGGGCGTTTTTGTCGGCCGGATTTCATCTCTCATCGACCATCATATGGGTCAAGCAGTCGGCCTCCATGGGTTGGGGGGATTATCGCGAACAACACGAGGCGATCTTCTATGGCTGGATAGGCGACGGACATCGCAGGATCACGGATCGAACACAGACCACAGTTTGGCATATTGATCGAGATGGTGACTACCAGCATCCGACACAAAAACCAGTGGCGCTCATGTCCAGAGCCCTCAGAAACTCCACCATCCGGGGGGAAAATGTGCTGGATTCCTTTGTTGGCTCGGGCAGCACGCTCATAACGTGTGAGCAGTTGGGCCGGCGCTGCTTCGCCATGGAAATTGACCCAAAGTACTGTGATGTAGTTGTGCAACGATGGGAAACGTACACCGGGAATAAGGCTCAGTTAGTGCCTGGCGGCCGTGGTCAAACTTCGGAGGTAATTCAGAAATGAAAGATCAGACGAAACACAGACCCGAGAATGACCGGCAGAAAGCTGCCCTTGAATACTACCATGGACTTGGATACAGGCGGACTCATGCGGCAGTGGCCGAGAAGTTCAAGGTATCGATTAGAACTGTCAAGTATTGGTCTAGCATCTACAGTTGGCGGGAACGAATCGACCAGATGGATATGGAACAGATACAGATTGTCAAGATGTCGCTTGACCCTAGTGCGATCAAGACGAGCGAACGACTGTTAGAACTAACTCGGGCGGCAAAGGCATGGACAATCAAGTGTCTTTCGGGAGGGAAACAGAGCCCGACCGTCAGGGAGCTGGTCTCTTTGATCAAAGCGCGTTTGGAAGCGGAGGAATTGCTCAATGGCATGAAAACCCGGCAGGCAACCGCAGATGTCAGCTGTGTCGTGCGTATCGACTCTGGCAAGAAGTCAGGAGGTCTGTGAGATACGTGGATTGATATGCTGAGCGCAATTCCTCAGCCAAGATGTCAACAAGAGCAAAGGCAGGAGAATGAAAAATGATGGGTAAGAAGCACGTGTCAGCGGAAAGAGGGTACCAGAAATGCGCATTTGAGATCTACTACGCGTTGGGAGATGAGCGCAGCTACGCGGCCGTGGCCGAAAAGCTCGGCATGTCCACCAGTACGATCAAGCAGTGGGCTCGGAAATTCGGTTGGCGGAAACGACTCAATCATCGA
>Ga0180436_10000031_pt1 | contig 144143 bp, 109 predicted proteins | sample SS_ome_2_FD_132434 | JGI IMG/M metagenome (GOLD analysis project Ga0180436, IMG submission 132434) | Hypersaline lake sediment archaeal communities from the Salton Sea, California, USA - SS_3_S_2 metaG | ecosystem: Environmental > Aquatic > Non-marine Saline and Alkaline > Hypersaline >...
CCTGAGAGCCCCTCCATTGTCCGAGGTAAATACGATAAGTGTATTCTGGATAAGTCCGGAGGCATCCAGGTAAGCTGTGATCCTGCCTATTTGTTGATCCAGATGCTCAATAAAGGCCACATTCTTTAACCTCTTCTCGCTGAGTCCGGGCTCCCGTTGTTTCACCCGTTCCAGAAATTCCGGAGGAGCCTGGATGGGGAAATGAGGTGCATTATAGGCCAGGTACAGGAAGAAAGGCTCTTTGTTATTGGCCCGCTCCTCCAGGTATTCCAGGCTCCAGTCGGTGAATAAATTTGTGGCATGTCCCTGTGGATTAATGGGCTCCTGGTTGAAGCGCATCCAGTTTACCCCACCTCTCAGGTGAGTCCAGTAATCGTCCATCATATCACCAAGGAAGCCCTTGAAATAATCAAAGCCCCTGTCGTTGGGAGTATTTGGCGATTCAAATCCCAGGTGCCATTTCCCTATAAGGGCCGTATGGTAGCCCATCTTTTTTAAAGGCAGGGGGATAAGTTCAGCCCGGGGATCCAGGTAGCCCCAGCTGTTATGCTCGAATTGCCGGATCACTCCGGGGACACCTACCCTGTCCGGATACCTGCCAGTAAGAAGAGAAGCCCGGCTGGGCGAACAGACGGTGCAGTTGGCATAAAAGTTAGTCATTCTCATCCCCAGAGTCGCCAGCTGGTCTATATTCGGGGTGGAGAGGTCCTTTGCTCCCTGACAGGACAGATCGCCAAAACCCAGATCATCGACCAGGATACATATGATGTTCGGAGGGCTTTCTTTTTCAGGCTGAGCCACTAACTTCATGCCAGGGCACAGTAATAAGAGGATCGTAAAACGGTACATCAGTTTCATGGGTGCAAGTAAATTTTAGCTTCAATTTGCAAATCTTTTTTCAGATCCCGGGACGCTTGCTTCGGATTCTTTTGATTTCTTGCCCATTTTACGTAATTTATTGTGCAGAACCAGCTTCAGTGCTATGAATAATAAGCAGCTTGAATCTGCAAAAGAAAAGGGAGGATTTCGTCTGAAAGAAACTTTGGCCAGTCTCAAACAGCGGGGCTTCTTCAAGTATTTGGGCCGCAGCATTCTGATCATTCTATCGGTCTACCTGCTTATTGTTCTGCTTGTATTCCTGAGCGGGAAACACCTGGTAGATTTCTCTGCCTTTTTTGGGGGCATTATTGAACGGCTTTCTGACCGCTTTGTGATCCTCTTGTTTTTCTTGTCAGAATCGATCACCGGGATGATCCCGGTAGATCTCTTTGTCATATGGACCCAGAAATTTGAACAACCCCTTTTGTGGCTTGCCTTGCTGGGAGGACTTTCCTATGCTGGCGGGATCATCTCCTATGGGATCGGACTATGGATTGCCCGAAGACCACGCATCAAATCTTTTAGCGAGCAGCGTCTGAAAGGATATATAAGCTTTGTCCGTAAATGGGGAGGGGCATTTATTATAATCGCGGCTCTATTCCCCTTTACCCCTTTTTCCCTGGTGGTAATTGCCATCACCCTGTTTCACTATCCCTTCCGGAGCTTCCTGCTGTTTGCCCTGGCCCGTCTCTTCAGGTTTGTACTTCAGGGGATCATCTTCTTTGATCTCTTGAAGTTGGACCACTGGATCATTTGAATATCAAAGAGATATAATAATTTCTCCGGTCGCTTAAAACTGACCTGACAATTTACACATAGGGTAATATTATAAGCTTAATCACTTATAATCATTGCTGCTTTGCTTGATGAGCTCCAGGTATTCAGGCAGATGCTCCTCATAGAGTTCCCGAGGGGAGCAGAGATGAGCAGTACAAAGCGAAGCAGCATAACCCACGGCTGCTCCCATCTGTCCCGTGGTAAGCATGACCCTGGGTCCGCCCAGCCCCACATGGCTGCAGCTGAAACATCGGCCAGCCATAAAGAGATTCCCGATATTCTTTGAATAAAGTGATCTGTAGGGAATTTGATAGGGTTCAACCGGATAAAACATAGCTTCGGTAAGGAAGTCCGGTTTGCTCTCATCCAGTTTGTTCTGCGAGTAATGCACATCCACCTCACGTATTTCGTGTACGACGGCATCAGGAAAGCTACGGGATTCCCTCATATCGTTAAAGGTGTAGATATAATCCCCCACCAGGCGCCGTGATTCCCGTTTACCCAGCAAATAAGAAACCCACTCCAGTTTCAGGTTTTCTGCACCTTCTTTTTGCTTTTCATTGTAAAATGAGCCGTAAATGGCCTTAAACATGTGGTCACGAATCTGTTCTGCATGATTCACCTGGTGCCATTGCTCACTGATCATTTCCCAGTGCCAGGTCCCTTTCCTCGCTGCATAGGTTCCGGCAACCTCCATGGCCCATGGAACTTCCGGAAATTCAGAAATGGAGTCTGCCCGCATGGTCCTCCAGAGGACAGAAGCACCCAGCACCTGTTGGTCCTCTTTCTCCGGGCTCCATAATTCACCAAACTCTTCCCAGGCTTCCCCATACAGGGAATCGGGCTCGCGGCCATAGTTGTACTCCGCCCCTGCCCAGTAGCCAATCCATCCATCTCCCGTGCAATCCACAAAGTAAGGTGCTGAAAAGCGTATCTGCTCACCTGATGAGGTGTGTCTGGCATCCACCGAGCTAATATTCTGATCCACTGTTCCGGCGGCGAAAGCCCTGTAATTCAAAAACAGGCTGATGTTAGAATAGCTTTCCATATGTCCGTGCCTCTTTTCTTCTGCTGCATAAGCCAGGGGTGAGCCATTGGGATAATGTTCCGTATCTAGCATTCTCAAAATCCGTTCAAAATATCCATAGACACCTAGGGTATGTACCCTGATTTCGCTGCTTGCATTTCCACCAAGTACGGGTCTGTCGTGAATCAGCGCGACCTTTAATCCTTGTTCCGCTGCTGCTATTGAGGCCGCACAACCGGCAAGTCCTCCCCCTACCACCACCAGATCAAAACTCAGCTGCTCTTCAGGAGTCTCGCCCTGATCCCTAAATCGCAACCTCATATCCTTAAGGTAATCCTGTTGATTGGTGGGCGTTCTGTACCTGTTGCTGATGTATATGGCATCGCATCGGCCATTGAAACCAGTCAGGTCTTCCAGTTGCAGGAGAACGGGGCCTCCCTTAACCCTTACTTTCCCGGCATAGTTCCATCCCCAGCTTTTGTAATGGCCCATGGTTTCGGGCAATTGTTCCTCACCCAGCCAGATATTAAATTCTCCCGGGGAGGGCCACGGACCAGGAGCCCAGTCTGTGGTACGTGCCCATACATGATAACTCCCACTGGAAGGGATCTGAATGGTGGTGGAGGCATTTTCAACCGGTTCGCCCATGCCATGGGCCATGAGGTAGGGTGATCCCACCTGCTCCACAAACTGGGGGTCAACCACCCAGCCTCCCTTGTTCTCAAAACTTTCACATTCCACAAACAACTCCTTATGGCAGCTGCTGAGCAGTAATAGCATCAAGGGTAATAGAATGGTGCAGTATGATTTTCTGAATATTTTCATGATCCGTGGTTTAATTTGTTATTGTTGAAGTACCTGTCCATCTTCAAGAAGCTGCTCTCTCAGTTTTTCATAGGGTATTTCATGAATCGGACTATTCTCTTCGATGGCCATAACAGCCAGGGTGGCAGCACTCTGCCCCAGTATCATAAATACAGGCTCCATGCGGATGGATCCAAAAGCAATATGGGAGCAGGAAAGGCAAACCGGCACCAGCAAATTAGTACATTCGGCTTCTGGTGGCAGCAGGGAACGCATATCAATCTGATATGGATCTCCGGGATGCACGCCTATATCGCCCTCATTCTGCACAAATCCGTCGGGCTTTATATAGCGTTGAACGTTGTGGGAATCCATTGTATAGGAACCCATTCCTACGGATTGTTCCACCGGGGATTTTCCAAGGACTTCATTTTCCGTCATCACAAATTCGCTCACCATCCGCCTGGCCTCCCGCACATAGATCTGATGTGGCCAGTGACCGTTATCCGTGAACTCATCTCTGGCAAAACCCCATCGATTCATCTGCACCTGGATATCAGCCGGTACAGCAGGATCGCTGGTCAGGAACCACAGCAATCCCTTCTGGTAGCTGGTATGCTCCTCAATGATTTCCTGACGTCTTTCGTAAGAGGCCTCCGGGTAATCATAGTTCATTCCAATATTATCGGTACTGAAGGGCCCGTGGTTGTTCACATCGGTCTTATGGTTGGGGATGGGATCATATTTGTGGAACAATTCCCTCCAGCCGGATGCAAACACTCTCCGAAGGAGTTCATACTGGGTGGAATCATAATCCGGGGGACGGGTGATGTCCACCCTGTTCTCAGGATGATCGGTGAGGCACATACGAAAACAGTAGGCCTGTAACCGGTGATCTCCCTCCCCGTATACGCCCGGATCCTCGCTTGAAATTCTGGGCAGTACTCCACTTGAGGGATCGCCGGGGATCACATAGGGACTGATATCACTCTTGAAATGATGTCCATGATGCAACACGCCGGTCTGGATTCCGTTCCAGTCTTCTCCGTACTGATCAATGGCTTCCCTTCCAACGGTATAAGATACTCCGGAAGCGGCCATCAGATCACCTTCATAAGTGGCATCAATAAATTGCTTCGCCCGGTAGGTTCTGCCATCCAGGGTCCGGATGGAAACAATGGCGCCCTCCTTCATGCTCACTCCCTTTTCCCGGTCAAGAAAGGCTTCCCGGTGGACCGGTATCCTGTATTCTGCCACCAGCTGTTCAAATACCTTCTCTGCCGCATGTGGTTCGAAGATCCACATGGTTCTGTTTTCCCCGTCAATGGCCACATTCCCCTGGCCCTTGTTTCCATATTCCTCTTTTTTCTGCCAGACCCATGCTGAATCCTCCTGGTAATGGAGGTAGAGACGATGGTAAAAATCACGGGCCAGTCCCCCGATCACGGCCTTGTTCCCCGTATCGGTCCAACCCAGTCCCCCTGCGGTAAGTCCGCCAAGATGTTTGTCGGGTGATACTATAATTACCTCTTTACCCATCCGGGCTACCTGCACCGCAGCGATAACCGCTGCGGAATTTCCCCCATAGACAATTACATCTGCAGAAAACTGCTTGTCTGAGGCTGATTTTTGACTATTTTCACAGGAGCTTGAGGACAGGATCAGGATAAGGAAGATGCAAGAGGCCCGGATGTAGTTAAGCTTACTCATGTTAAGGGTCTTAGAGATTGATGTTGAAAATAAGAAAATCTAAGTTAAACTGAACATATATGAAACGCCTATTTTTCATTTTCCTTGCACTGCAGATTCTGGTTGGATGTGACAATCCGGAAGTTCAATCAGACACCACTCCTCCTAACATTATCCTGGTGATCACTGATGACCAGGGCTACGGAGATCTGGGGATTCACGGGAATCCCTTTATCAGGACACCTGTGCTGGACTCCCTTGCCAGAGTAAGTACCCGGATCGATCCCTTCTATGTTTCACCTGTTTGCGCACCTACCCGCTCCAGTCTGATGACAGGCAGGGACCACCTGCGTACCGGGGTTTACGATACCTATAACGGGGGTGCCATGATGGCAACCGGGGAGATAACAGTTGCCGAGGTGCTGGCTGAAAACGGATATCATACGGCCATGGTAGGCAAGTGGCACCTGGGGGACTCCTATCCCATGCGGCCCATGGACCAGGGATTTCAGTACTACCTGGCCCACAAGGGGGGTGGAATTGGTCAGCCCGGTGACGATTTTGGGAACTTCATGCGGCCCGACAGCTCCTATTTTGATTCCTTCCTCTGGGAAAACGGAGAACGCGTAAGAAGAAAAGGATACTGTTCGGATGTCTTTACCGACCAGGCCATTGAATTTATTAAAACACACAGTAGTGAGCAGGCCTCAGATCCCTTCTTCCTCTATCTCTCCTATAATGCTCCTCACACTCCTTTACAACTCCCGGAGCAGTACATGCTTGAATACCAGGACATGGAATACGGAAGCGAAGATTTTTCCATAAGCGGGCAGAATGTAGCAGACATGAATGACCGGGATTTGCTGGCTGCCCAAAAGGTTTATGGAATGGTAAGTAATATTGATGACAATATGGGTCGTCTGTTGCTTGCCCTGAATGAGCTGGGTATTGAAGAGAATACGCTGGTGGTCTTTATTACCGATAACGGTCCGCAACAAAGACGATACACAGCCGGACTGAACCAGCGTAAGGGAAGTGTAATGGAGGGCGGAATCCGCGTTCCCTGTATGTTCCACTGGAAGGGGAAGCTGGAGGAGAATCGCGTCATTGAAAGTCCCGCAGCCCATATCGATATGATGCCAACCCTGCTTGAGTTTGCCGGCATCTCCTATGAGGGAGAAATAGATGGGATCAGTCTCTACCCTGCTTTGACCGGGAAGGCTGACCCGGTGAAGGACCGTTCATTCTTTTTTGTCTGGGACAGGGGCTACCCCCAGCGTTACTCCAATATGGCAGTCAGATCGGGCAGGTACAAGTTGGTCGGACATACGGATCATGGTGAGTCAAGCGATCTGCTAAAACTGTATGATCTGGAAAATGATCCCTATGAACTGGAAGACCTGAGTCAGGAATACCCAGAGGTAAAATCAGCTTTGCTGAAGGAACTGGATCAGTGGTATGAAGAGATTATTGTAAGTCCGAACCTGCTTGAATCACCCAGAATGATCGTAGGCAGTGAATATGAAAACCCTGTGATACTGGGACGCAATGACTGGAAAGGCCCGGCAGCCATGGATTGGGGCTCTGTCAAGGCCTTCGGTTATTATGACATTTCAGTGGAGGATCCGGGGCCTTACCAGGTACGTATGTTCTTCAAAGATCACTTGCCTGGTCCCGGCGTAGCCAGGGTCAGGGTGGGAACAAGACAGTACGGGATCTCCCAGGAAGATCCAGGCCAGACGATAATTACCCTGGACGATCTGATCTTTGAAAAGGGAGATCATGCTTTTGAAGGCTGGTACCAGATTGGAGGCCGTATCTACTCCCCCATTTGCATTGAGATAAAAAAGAAAGCGAATTAATTTGAAGTCCACCGTGTAATATTTGCCAGATGAAATTGCGATTGTTACTGCTATGTATATGTTCCATACTGTTTTTCAGTATTTCTCTTCGTGCCCAGGAGACCGAGGTGGTGTACCTCAGCGGTACTGGTTTCGATCGGACCGTGGAGTGGGATTTCTACTGTTCGGCAGGTATGAACAGTGGATCATGGACCACCATTGAGGTTCCCTCCTGCTGGGAGCAGCAGGGATTTGGTGCCTATAACTATGGCCATGTCCCACTGGATAAGCGCTTGAATGAGGAAGGCCATTACAGGTGCTTTTTCGATGTAAACAAGGACTGGAAGGGGAAGCACCTGGAGCTGATATTCGAGGGTGTGATGACCGATGCATTGGTGCTGGTGAACGGGAAACAGGCCGGGGCGGTGCACCAGGGAGGTTTTTATCAGTTCAGCTATGATATTTCAAAACTGGTAAAGTACGGGAAAGAGAATAAACTGGAGGTAAAGGTGAAGAAGTTCTCCGATAATCCTTCGGTTAACCTGGCAGAGCGAAAGGCCGATTACTGGGTGTTTGGGGGAATTTTTCGCCCGGTCCGCCTGGAGGTAAAACCTGCTGATCACATTGAACGGGCCGCCATTGATGCTGCCGGGGATGGTACGTTCAAAGCGGATCTTTTTCTGGCAGGTAGTGGCAAGGGGACTTCTATACTTGTGGAAATCACTGGCCCGGATGGCTCCATGGCAGCTTTCTTCGAGTCAGCTGTTGAGTCCGGTGCATTGAAGGCCAGGGTTAATGGGAAGGTGCATGATCCCCTGCGGTGGAATCCGGAGCATCCCCATCTGTACACAGCACAATTCACATTACTTGATCCTCAGGGAAGTGTTTTGCACCGCGCCAAAGAGCAGATCGGTTTTCGTACAGTAGAAGTTCGTGCGCAGGATGGAATTTATGTCAATGGAGAACGCATCAAATTCAAGGGCGTCTGCAGACACAGCTTTCATCCTGATCATGGCAGAACCTCGAGCAAAGCATACAGCATTGAGGTGGTGAATCTGATCAAGGATATGAATATGAACGCAGTCCGCATGTCTCACTATCCTCCGGATGCACATTTCCTGAATGTGTGTGATTCCCTGGGTCTTTTTGTGCTGGATGAACTGGCGGGCTGGCAGCATCCTCCCTACGATTCGGTGGTTGGTCGTAAACTGCTGGCTGAGATGATTGCAAAGGATGTGAATCACCCCAGTGTGGTCATGTGGGACAATGGCAACGAAGGGGGATGGAATACAGCCTATGACAAGGATTTCAAGAAACTGGACATTCAGCAACGCGAAGTCACACATCCCTGGGGGGCGCATGACCTGACCAACACGGCCCATTATGTAAACTACGACTACCTGGCCATGGACCATTTTGCACCCAGGCAGATCTTTTTTCCCACGGAGATGATCCACGGGCTGTACGATGGTGGGCACGGAGCCGGACTGGAAGATTTCTGGTTGCGTATGTGGGAACATCCCCTCAGTGCAGGTGGGTTTCTATGGGTATTTGCAGATGAATCGGTAAAACGGAGCGACAACGGACAGCTTGATTCGGATGGCAACCATGCGCCCGATGGCATCCTTGGACCCTATCATGAAAAGGAAGGCAGCTTTTTTGCCATCCGGGAACTCTGGTCACCCGTACACATTGAAAAACGATATATCACCCCGGAGTTCAATGGTGTATTTCGAATTCAGAACCGCTACCACTATACGGATCTGGATCAGTGCACTTTCCGCTATAACTGGATCAGGCTACAGGGCCCTGACTTTAAAGGAATTGAGGACCCCTCCAACATCGAATCGGGCCAGATAGTCGATTTTGGCATCCCGGATGTTGATCCCCTGCAGCCCGGACAAAACGGACTGCTGAAAGTGCCACTCTTCGATGGCTGGTCCTCCTGTGATGTCCTGTACCTGGAAGCGGAGGATCCTCACGGACGCCTGATCCATCGCTGGAGCTGGCCCGTGAAGTCTCCTGCAAAAATGGTCAGTGAGCTACTGGCAGAAGGTGATACAGGCACTATTATGGTATCAGAGAATGAAACATCCCTCTTTCTTTCATCCGGACCGGTAAATCTTGAATTAAGCAAAACAAATGGTGTCCTGATGAACGTCCAATCGGGATCCGGGTCGATTCCACTTTCAGAGGGACCTCTTTTCAGAAGCGATGCTTCCCATAGAAAAGCGACATTCCGGCATTTTTCCGGCGAAAAATCACATCATGTTGTATTTGAATATGGTGAAGCTGGTACTCTGGAATGGATCATTTACCAGGGCGGACTGGTTGATATGAAGCTGCACTACCAGCCTGAGAACGGGCCCCTGCCCTATACCGGTGCCTCCTTCTCCATGCCTGAGAGCGAAATCCACTCGGTCTCTTTCCTGGGTAAGGGACCTTACCGTGTCTGGAAAAACCGTATGGCAGGTGTTGGATTCAATATATGGGATAAAAAATACAACAAGAGTATCACAGGCCATTCAGGATTTGAATACCCGGAATTCAAGGGCTATTATTCAAACCTGTACTGGGCCCGTATTTATGATAAACAGGATCGCCACTTCACTGTATACAGTCATACAGAGGACCTCTTTCTGAGGCTGTTGACCCCTGAGGAAGCTCCCCAAGCGGCACGGACCAGCTTGGACCATCCACCTGGAGATCTATCGTTTATGTTGGGAATTCCGGCTATCGGCACCAAGTTTAAAGATGCAGAAGAGCTGGGGCCTCAGTCAGGGACATACCATTATACAAAGAAAAGAGTCCCTGGCGGGGCTTTGCAGATAGAGCTCACATTTGATTTCAGATAAGATCATGAGGAGATTATTCAGACTAGTTCCCCTGCTGATATTCCTTGCTTGCCTGTTCCTGATCGCAACGGGCTCTCCTCTTCTTGTAGAGCCCATATTGAATGACCCGGAACTTCCCATGGGGACACTTATCAGCTGGACTTGCATTGCCATGCTACCTCTTAGCATAATCATGAGCATCAGACTGATTCGCAAGCCAACATCAAAGGCATACAGGTTCTATAAGCGGGTATTCATCGGATTTTTCCTGCTGGGAGCAAGCTGGGGCCTGCTTAGTTATTTCCTGGCGGGAAACTGGGCCTTCACCTTTTCCGATACGGGAGTTTTCAGGGGAAGTGAGGAAGCCTTCCAGCTTATTGTGAAATATACCTTCACGCTCATCTCACTTACACTTCTCTTTTTAATTATTTTTGGTATCCATCACTTCATTATCTCAAAAAAACCTAAGAAATGAAATCTAAAATTTACCTGTTCCTTCTGCCCCTTATCCTGGGATTCTACTCCTGCGGTAATGAGAATGAAGCTGTAAAACCCAATGTGGTTATTATTTTTCTGGATGACTCGGGATGGGCTGATTTTGAACCATTCGGTGAAGTCGCCCTGGAAACGCCAAATGTAAGTCAGCTGGCTGCAGATGGCACAGCCTTCCATAATTTTTATGTTCCCCAGGCAGTCTGTTCGGCTTCCAGGTCGGCACTGCTGAGCGGCTGTTATCCCGGACGTACCAAGGTATTCGGGGCACATGGTCCCAATGCATGGGGTCTGGATACCACCTTTGCCACCATGGGTGAGGTATTCAGCAGAGCAGGCTATTCAACCGCAGCTTTTGGCAAGTGGCACTGTGGCGATCAGCCCGAGACCAGATCCTATGCCAGGGGCTTTGATGAGACCTGCGGATTGATGTATTCCAACGATATGTGGAAAAATCATCCGGAATCCCCTGAATACTGGGGACAATGGCCCCTGAAGTACTGGGAGAACGGGAAGGTGAGCATCGAAGATGTGGATCATGCCGACCAGAAAAATCTTACCCGCTGGTATACAGAACATGCAGTTGATTTCATCGACCGCCATCAGGATGGCCCCTTCCTGCTATATGTTCCCCACAGCATGCCCCATGTCCCCCTTTATTGCAGTGATGAGTTTGAAGGCAAATCGGGACAGGGCCTGTACTGGGATGTGATGCTGGAGATCGACTGGAGCGTTGGTGAGATAAACAAGGCTCTGAAGGCGCGGGGACTGGACGAGAATACAATTGTGATTCTTACTTCCGATAACGGACCCTGGATTTCCTATGGCAATCATGCCGGTATTACTCCATTCAGAGAAGCCAAGGGCACTACCTTTGACGGAGGGATCAGATCGGCCTGTATTATAAAATATCCCGATGGAATTAAAGCCGGTGCCGTATCGGAACGGACCTTTGGTTCGGTGGACCTCCTCCCCACCCTATGTCATCTGGCAGGGATTTCACTTCCGGAAAATGAGATTGACGGCGAGAATGTCTGGGAATTGATATCCGGCAGGGAGGGTGCTGCTAATCCCCATGCCTATTATGCATTTTCAAATAATAATAATTTTGAAGGCATTATAAGCGGAGATGGCAGATGGAAACTTCATCTGCCTCATGCATACCGTACTCTGGAAACTGACGGAGCAGATGGAATTCCCGGAAAATATGCACAGACAAAGATTGATACGGCACTCTTTGACATGGCAAGCGATCCCTATGAAACCACCAATGTGATCTCAGAGAATCCGGAAGTTGCATCGGCATTGATCAGACTGGCTGAAGCTCATGCTGAAAAGTTCTATACGGAGTAAGGTATTTTACTCAGGCCAGTCGTATCTCTCTGTTCCAGCCATCCTGGTAAGCAGAATGCATCCATGGCAGGTCATTGCTTTTGTAGAAGGGCTGGAGGGCCAGCCTCAGTTCATCCATTTTCTCTTTGTCCAGGGGTGAAAAATTTCGCAGGACTTCCAGGTTGGAGTTTAGAACTTCCAGGCTGTCGATGCCAATGTTGCTCATGTGGAAATCCTTGAGACTTAGAGCATAGCGGACAAGGTCGTTTGCCGGAAGTCCATTGACAGTTTCACGGGGCCGGATCACTTTCATGGCAACAACACCCATACCCTTTTGCCTCGCCAGGGGTGCAGGCAGTCCTTCAAAGTCCTCAGTTCCATCGCTTGATTGATGATTCAGGGCCATCATCATCACATCAAAATCATACAATTCCACTGCCCTTCTCATACCCGCTGCTGAAGCATGACCGGTGAATCCGATATTCCTGATAACCCCTTCACTTTTAAGTGACTCCAGAACATCCAGTACCATTCCTTTCTTGCCCAGCTGTTCTGCATCCTCCACCGAAGAAACAGCATGCACATACATCAGATCGATATGATCTGTCCCCAGTCGCATCAGGCTCCGTTCAACGCTCTTTTTAGCCAGATCACCCTCCCTGTCGCCTGTCTTAGAGGTCAGGAATACATTCGCCCTGCGCTCCTTCAGAATCATACCAATGCGCTCTTCACTACTGATGTTTTCATTCCCGTAACTTGCGGCTGTATCCCAGAAGTAAAGCCCCTGGTTAAAAGCAGCTTCAAGAATCTCCAGTGCTTTCTCATTGTCCTGAACGGCCATCCACCGGCTGCCACACCCAAAACCCATTCTGGGCACTCTTGCACCGGTCTTGCCCAGCTCAACCACTGGCAGGCCCTTGGCATCATATGGGGTAGTGGCTGCACATCCGCTGAGGGGAGCCATGGCTACGGTTGCTGTAGCTGCAGCAGTGGTCTGGACAAATTGTCTCCTGGTTATTTTTTGATTCATATGCGTAGGTTTATAGTACAAGATAGTCATATCACACGATCCAGTCAAGTCCACAGAGCAAGAGCTCTGTATTTGCTCCTTGGCCACAAAACCGAAACTATCCAGTATTGCATTCATACTGAAAAGTAGCCAGGAAGCTAAATTTCACCCTTCAAATGCAACTTTCCTCTGTAATTATGAGTAAAAAGGTAGAAGGTGTCCGAAAGGACAGTCTAATAATATTGATGTATGAAGGATTCGCAGATTAAACAATGAAGAAAGCTATGAAAAGTATTGAATTTATTGCATTTATACTACTTGCCATATTTACCCTGATTAGTTGCCAGAAAGAGCCCATGCCTGAGGATAATCCCGAAGATGGTTTCCTTATAAAAGGAAATTTGCTGGTTAACAGCGATCCGGCCCTGCTGGCAGCAAGAATGACCTATCGAAATGAAATTATTCCCATTGTGGATACAGAAAATCAATCCCTTCTGAAAAGTACTCAGGATGATTTTCCGGAAATAGACCTGACAAAGAATTATGCTTTTAAACTGATGGCCGAAGTTGATCCACCTGTTTACGAGGATAATACCCTGCAGGCAACTCATGTCACCATCAAAGATGACTATGCTTTTGTTACCTATAACACCCGTGGTCCGGAATGGCAGGGAGGTATAGAAATATTTGATGTTTCTGACTTAAAGAATCCGGTGCTTATTTCAAGCGCCATCCTGGCTAATACGGATGTAAGTGCTGTAGATTATGCAGATGGAAAGATCTATGTGGTTGGAGCAACAGGAGATTTTGAAGAAAAGGGTTTTGTTTCGCCCGCATTTATGGAAGTAATATCCCTGGATGCTTCCATGGCCTTTGACAAAGTAGATGCCATCATCGATATATCTTCCTATGCCGGAACCGATATTAAGGTAGCAGCCGGTCAGATATTTACAACCAGCGGTTCCACCGGTGACCTTACTATTTTTGATGCCTCGTATGTTCTGGAAGGTGCCCAGGAAATCTCTGATGCCCGCTCAGTTGATGCAAATTCAGAATATCTATACGTCTTGCAAGGTCAGGATGGACGGGTGAATGTATTCGAATTGCCCGATGCAACATTTATTGAAACTTATCATGTTGGCGGAGCTACCATTCCGGAATCCAAATCTGAAATTGCTGTTTCAGAAGAGTATATTTTTGCCGCATTGAATGATGGTGGACTTTCCATGCTCAATCTCGACGGGAGTCTGAAGCAAAGCCTTCCAAAACCAGTAACGCCTCCCGGTTCAACGGATGAAAAGCATGTAACCAACAGTGTATCTCTCAATGGCGACCTGGTGTTGATAGGGAATGGCGAGTCAGGCATCCATGTGGGCGGACTCATCGAAGAAAAAAGCGATAGCTTGTGGATGTTGGGGGCTATGGAATTTGGCGAGGCCCAGTCCGCGAATTTTGTGGAATCAAAAGACGAAGTAATTTTTGTTGCCACCGGACTCGGAGGATTAAAAATCCTCGCCATAAGCATTGACGAAGGGGTGCCTGATGATGTGGAGCCAACCGATCCCTGTGAATCATTGATGGGAAATATTTCGGAGATGTTCCCCGAGAGGGAGGACGTAAGAGGTGTTCATGATGACCTTTTCAGTGATACGGCCCACCTGAACATTCAGGTGACAGAAGAAACACCGGTGTACGTATCATTCATTGATGAAGGAGCCGGATGGAGAAACACCTTCGGTTACTATAGCTATCCTGCAGATAATCCGCCACAAAACCTGGAAGAACTGGAAAAACACATCGTTTTTCCAAACGTATCAAAAGTCGGAGAAGGCGGTGGCCTGGATTTTGGAGACCGTGTCCAGTTGGGAGAAGGAAGCTTTCCGGCAGGAACGGTAATTGGCTTTTACATTGTTGCACAGGGATGGAAAAATGGACTCACGGTAGATGGTGTCTATACCCATTATACAGATAAACTTTTCAATATTGATCAGGCCCAGCAATCCACTCTTTTTGTAAGTAGCGATTGCGATGATATCGTACTTACATTTGAAGACATAAAGGTGGGAAGCAGTTCTTGCGACCACGATTTTAATGATATCATCCTTACCATAAAAGATTCCAAAGATATGGGGATGCCCAATACCAAACTGGATGTATCCGGATTACCCAGGAAATAAATAAAGCTAAGCGTCTAAATCTTCAGTTTAATCTTTAGTCGTCCCAGCAATCCCGTGATCTGGATGATCAGGATGGCAAAGAGGATGGATTTAAGGATACCAACACCTCCGGTGGTAAGTGCTTCTGGAAGGGTTAATCCGGAAAGCGTCCTGAACGCGTAGACAAAATACGGAATCAGGTAACAGGTCAGGGTCATGGATCCGGCGGGCTCAATAATGCCTGCCCATTTATACTTCCCGGCTCTGTCGGCCACCAGGTACATCAGTGCAAAGGAAAGAGCAGTGATAGCAGCGCATATGGCGGTCCAGGAAGGGGTGGCCAAAATTTTGGAGATGCCCCAGAGCGGACGGCTTAAAAAGCCGAAAAGCATTAGCAGGACTGCAAATCCCAGCAGAAAAGGAAGCAGGAGCTGCATTCGGTCCTGCTCCTTCAGTCGGATCATCACGGATGTAATCACAACGCCCCCCATGACCAGGGCATGATTGGAGGCGCTTACAACCAGCTTAATGGAGGAGTTGAATGGTGTTATAAATTCGTTGATATTTAAAAGGATCAGCACCAGTAGTGCCAAAGCCAGCCAGCCAGGCTTATTACCCACCATCAGGTAGGTCAGGGCTGCCACCAGGTAGCCCCAGCCAATTAACCCAAGGATCCCCCACCAGTGAAAACGCATCCACTGACCTTCCCCTCCGGAATAGCTGATGGCCAGAAATATCAGGATGACCCATCCCAGTCCTTTGAGTATCCATGGAGAGAAGCGGCCCATAACCTGGTCGCCGTAAACGTTCCAGATAAGAAAGAAGGCCAGGGTCATAAGAATCTGCCAGAGTACTTTGCTGAGCAGCATATGCTCTGCGTTGATATTCTCCAGGTTTACCATAAATACCCCCATGATAAGCAGGGCCAGGGTACGTTCTAGAATATGCCTGATTATCAGCACTTTTGAATCCCCTCTCTTCATACGTGCCCTGATAGCATGCGGAATGGAGAGACCCACGATCAGTAAAAATGCCGGAAAGACCACATCGGCCAGTCCCATTCCATCCTCGTGAGCAGCTGTGTGTTCCAGCCATTCTGGAATATCTGTGAGTGACCAGAGATCGTTTACAAAAATCATCAGCAGCATGGTCAGTGCCCTGAGAATATCGATGGATTTCAGTCGGTTTGAAGCCATAAGAAAAAATGAATCCGGAAGATAGGAATTTATCGGAGAAATTTCTCACGTCTCTGGAGGTTCAACAGGCCCAGCAGGATCAGTACCACGCTTCCAATCCCCATAAAAATACGGTTCTGCCTGATTATTTCCCTCCAGACTATCTCATTTAAATCGCGGGGCGTATTAAAGGGGTTGAGAAAGATATTCCATTTAGATTCATCAATTTCGTCGGCCAGGATCAACAGGAAGAGACCTACGATCACCATGATCACTGCTGTGGCATTCCCGTTTCTTACCAGGGTGGAGATGCAGAATCCAAGTGCCGAGACAAATACTACAAGCACCATCAGATGGAGGACCATTTTCATGATGGGGAAGCTGAGCAGGGCATAGTAGGATAGTCCTGCAAAGGGAAATAGCAGCAGAAATACAAGCAGCAGGATCATCAGGTAGCGGACCAGCCATACCTTGTAACGGTAGTCGGGAATGCCAAAGATAATCTCCAGGGTCCGCTGATCGGCATCGCTCTGGATCCCGAAAACAGAAGGGAAAAAGACCAGGAGGATGGCCGGAAATCCAAGCAGCCCATAGATATGTTCCATATACATCTCATCATTTTCCAGGGCCATGATGATTCCAAATACCAGGAAGAAGATAAAAGCCGCCAGGATGAAATAGATAAACTTTCCACCGAATATGATCTTCATATTGTACCTGGCGAGGCTGATGGTATTTTGTATGGTGGATCTGAATGACGACATACACTTATACTTTTTCCTGTTTCTCTTTATCATTTCTTAGCAACCAGAGGTAGGCATCCTCCAGGAGTGGAGATTCTTCCACGGCATCGTCAAAGGGCTTCTCTGCAGCTATGCTCCTGAAGCGGATGTTCTCGCCATCCCGCATGTGATGCACCACAAGCATATCCCTGGTCTCTTCTTCAAATCTATCAGCCGGGAGAAAGGATTTCCAGACCCTGCCCCGGGCAATCTCAGTCATTTCAGAAGGAGTGCCGTTAAAGAGCACTTCTCCCCTGTTGATCACTGCCATGGTATTGCAGGAACTTGAAATATCCTCAATAATATGGGTGGAGAAGATCACCACCCGGGTGGCACTCAGTTCCACCAGGAGGTTCCGGAAACGGATCCGTTCCCTGGGATCCAGCCCGGCTGTTGGTTCATCCACCACCAGGATTCGTGGCAGGTGCAGCAATACCTGGGCAATGCCAATCCGCTGCTTCATTCCCCCGGAATAGGCCCCGATCTTTTTCTTCCGCTGGTCCCACATATGGACCGAATTCAGCACTTCCCTGATCCGGCTGCTACGTTCCTTAGGATCTGTAATTCCCTTTAAAACAGCAAGGTAATCCAGGTATGCATAAGCGGACATATTTTCATACATGCCGAATTCCTGGGGCAGGTATCCGATGAGTCCCTGCAGCTCTTCTCTTTTCTCTTCGGTATCAATCCCATTGATCCAGATCTTCCCATAGCTCTGCTCCAGAATACCACAGATGATACGTATCATGGTTGATTTCCCGGCACCATTGGGTCCCAGAAGACCAAACATACCGGTACCAATTTCCAGGGAGACCCCTTTCAGCGCCTTAAACTGTTCGGGGCCCTTACCCAGTCCAGGTATCACGGAGACAAACCAGTAGAACCAGCGATATCCTGATCGTATACTCTTTAATTCAAATTCCTTTTGCTTGACTCGCATGGAGATGATTCCCATGAGGATCACCAGATACCATAGCATTCCCGCCACCATGCTTGTTGCCACATTTTCCCAGCGCATTTGAAAAATCACAATTACAAGAAGCGGTGCCGCGTACCGAACTACCTTGTTCAGGAGTTTTACCCAGCGGCGGTCAATTAGCCTGCTGAAGTCTTTCAGAATAGCCACCAGGTAATAGTAGACAACAGCTGAGGAGACCAGCTGCCAGAACCCGCTTACCAGGTAAAACCAGGAGAAATACACCAGGAAGCCAAGCAGGGGAAGCTGCCATACCAGGGCCTCCAGTCTGGGTTTCAATGCGCGATCGGCCATTCTGGCCACCTTTGCCAGTCTGCCACCGGACTTGAATTCCCGTATCATCCGGGACTCTCTCCCATATATTTTTACCAGGTTGCTTACCTGGATATGAATGCTGCTCTTTTCATCAATTATCCGTTCTGATGCTTTACGCAGGCTGTTTGAGATAAACCACCAGACCACAGGTATTCCCACGATGACCAGAAGACCGGCCGCCATTTTCCAGATAAAGGACTGCAGGAAAAAAAGTACCAGCAGCATGCCCGCTACTTCAAGGACCGCCAGGATCAGTTTTACAAGCAGTTTCAGACTCCCGAGCCATAGAAGGGCCTGTTCAATACCGTTATAGAGCATGGGTATATAAACCAGCGTTAACAGGGTACTCAGGCTCAGTCCGCCGATCACGGTAATAGCAAAGGGAGGACCAATGGCTTCCACATACTCTGCATTACCCATGGCCAGGGGAATCATGGCAGCACAGGTGGTGACAGCAGTAATTAAAATGGGACGCACCCTGGATAACCCTGCTACCAGGATGGCCCGCTGCTTTCTGTATCCCCGTTTTCTCAGCACATTGATGAAATCTATCAGGATGATCCCGTTATTCACCACGATGCCAAGCAGGATCAGGAATCCCATGATGGTATTGGCATTGAAAAGAGATTCTCCGGTCACGGTCAGCAGGAAGAAGGAACCGATGGCCGCCAGTGGAATGGAGAAGAGCAGCACAAATGGGGTGACAAAAGATTCGAAAATAGCTGCCAGGATCATGTAGATCAAGACCAAGGCAATTAAAAACATATACTTGAATTCATCCAGTCCGGAATCTTCCTGGACCAACTCAACTGCCACACCCGAAGGAATATTGGAGTTCTGGATCAGGTCCTCTATTTCACTTCTCGCATAATCAAGCAGATCGTTGGAATCGTAAACATCATCGTTGTACTGGTAACGAAGTTCCACCTGCTTCTCCTGGTTGACCCGGGAGATATCCCTTAATCCGGTGGCATAAAAGATATCGGAAATTTCCTGGAGTTCAAACAAACTCTCATCATCGCTATCAGGGATCTGCAGTGTTTGCAGATCCTCCATGCGCTTGTCACTATCCTCTTCATCCACCACGTCATCATATTTAATGATGATCTCATACTCCTCATTGTCCTGACTAAAATTGACCCCCGAACTGATTTCACTGGTAAAGGAGCTGAGTTCGCTTGTGACCTCATTTCTGGTAATGCCGTATCGGTCCATAAACAGGGAGTTCAAATCCAGATGTACCTCGGGCTGGTTTTCCCGGACAGAAAGCCTGGCCGAGCTGATATTATCCAGTTCATCCATATAAGACTGCAGGTCTTCGCCCACTTCAACCAGCAGCTTAAAATCCTGGCCCTTCAATACGATGTATTCTTCATCCTCACCGATCCCAAGCAATTGCTCAAAACCAGCATCTCCGCCCTGACCTCCACCTCCACCTCCGCCTCGCATGTTTCCGGCACTGGATGAGGCGGTCAGACTGATATCCGAAGCTGGCAGGTCTTTCACCATCTCATAGGCTTCTGACTGAATCTGTCCAAAGGAACGCTTATCAATTTTCTGGTAATCCTCCTGCAGCATTATGGTAACTGTGGCCTCTTCCTCCTCGATCCTGGAGATCACCTCCTCCTGCTCTTTAATTTCCATCAGAGCCTGTTCCATACCCGATACCAGTGCATCGGTGGCTTCCAGGGTTGTTCCGGTGGGCATGGTCACATAGAGCGTGATCTGCTTGGTTTCCAGCTCTGATAGCTTGTTTACCGATACTGCAAGGGTGGTGAGGATGGTCCCGAAAAACAGGACCAGCACTCCCACAATGGTTGGAGCCGGATTCCTGAGGGCCGTCTTTAGAAGTGAGAGGTAAATGCGAACCAGCCTGTTATCAAGGGATACTTCCTTATAAACTTCTTTCTTTTCCCCTTTCCTGCGGCTCAGAATCAGGTGAACCCCCATGGGGATCAGGAGCAGAGAAACAAAGAGTGATACCGCCAGGGTCGAAACGATGGATACCCCGATATGTCTGGCCAGAAGTTTTACCAGAAAATCAGAGGAGAAGATGAAAGGTATAAAGACTGCGATAGTGGTTCCTGTAGCTGCTACAATTGATCGCCAGACCTCCGAGGTTCCCCGGACCACAGATTCTCCCGGACCCACTCCCAGACTTCTGAGACGGTAAATATTTTCCAGGACCACGACCGAGGTATCCAGTAACATTCCCACTGCCAGGGCAATACCTATTAGTGTGAGGCTGTTAATGGATACATCAAAACCAAAAAAGAAATTAAAGGCTGTGAAGATGGAGACCGGCATGGCCATGGCCACCAGCAGCACCAGTTTAACATTTCGAAGGAAGACCCATAAAACAAATATGGCCAGCAGGGCCCCTGTGAGGGCCAGTCGGATGATCTGGTTGATGTTATCTTCCATCAACTCAGCGCTGTTATCCTGGACTATGACTTCGATATCGAAAGGCTTGCTTTCCCTGTTCAGTATCTCAAGCTGCTCCTCTACTTTATGAGAAAGCTCGATGATATTGGCCTGGGCATCATTGACCACTTCCAGGGAGACCGCATCCAGACCATTTACCCGGCTGATGGTTTCCTCCTCCTTTTCTCCGTAATATACATGGGCAATATCCTTCAGGCGTACCGGATTATTTCCCCGTCCGATAATTAGTTCTTCGATTTGTGAGATATGGTCATATTCGGCATTCAGGTAGACAAAGAAACGCTGTCCGTGTTCCTCTACCGCACCGCCGTATTGACGCAGGTTCATATTGGAAGCCAGAATAGTCCTTACCCTGGAAGGAGCAATATTATAGGCCTCACAGGCAGCTCTGTCCAGGATGATATCCACCGATTTCTGTCTGCCACCAAAGACATTAACAGCTGCCACACCCTCTATATTCTCCAGCTGATTTACAATATGCTGGTCCACGTAGTTCCGCACCCGGTCCACGCCACCCGATCCCCGTGCCTGCAGGCTCATCAGGGTATTATTCAAATCATCCAGGTCTATTTTCACCACCTGGAGGGTGAAATCATCGGGCAGATCGCCCCGGATGCTTGCTACTTTTTCGTCCAGCTTCAGGTAGGCATATTTCAGATCGGTGCGTTCCTCATAGGAGATCAGGATGGAGCCGGTGCGTCTTCCCGCAGTGGACTGGATCTCCTCAATGTTCTCCAGACCGGCAATCATACTCTCCACCGGGATAATGGCCTCCTCTTCCATGTATTCAGGGGTGACTTCGATCCGGGAACTTACCTGGATATAGAGCATGGGCAGTTCCGCATTGGGAAATATCTCCATCTTTAACTGCTTGTAAGAAATATATCCCAGCAGCGTAGCCGCGATGAACAGCATGGAAATCAGAACCTTTCGTTGTATGAGGAAATGCTTATTCACCGCTTCGGACCTCCTCTTTTTGTGCTCTTTCCCCCATTCGACCAAATACCATGTAAATGCATGGGATGACCACCAGTGTCAGCATGGTAGATGTAATGAGTCCCCCGATCACGGCCCAGGCCATGGGTGAACGAAGGGATGCACTCTCTCCAAAACCCAGTGTGAGCGGGAACAGGGCCAGGATGGTGGTGAGTGAAGTCATGACGATGGGCCTGATCCGGCGCTGTCCGGCCGATACAATGGCCTCCCTGAGTTTCAATCCCTCTTTACGAAACTGGTTGATGGCATCCACCAGGATAATGGAGTCGTTCACCGCGATCCCCACCAGCAGGATGATTCCTATGAGGGCCATTATATTTAGCGCTTTTCCCTGTAGATAGAAAACTGCGATGGCTCCAACCACTGCCAGGGGTATGGGAAGCAGAATGGTAAAAGGATGCACCAGGCTTTCGAACTGGGCAGCCATGACCATGTAGACCAGGATCAGGGAGAGCAGCAGTGCAAATCCCAGACTTCCCATGGATTCTTTTCTCAATGCTTCCTCCCCGGTAATCCTGTAGCTGTATTTGGGAGGAAAAGCAATCCCATTAAGCTTTTTATCAATGGCTGTTGCTATCCGGTCCAGCGGTAGATCACTTTCCAGATCGGCGGAGATTTCCACGATCCGGTTCTGATTGTTGTGCAGAATCTCACGAGGAGAGCTTCCCACTTCAATATCTGCCACTTCCCTGAGAAGGATCTCGGTGCCATTTACTTCAATGGTGAGCATCTCCAGCTCCTGGAGGGTGATGTCGTGAAGTTTTACAGTAATATCCGTAAGGTCGCCCTTCAATGTCATCTGTCCCGCATCGCTTCCCTGCAGTTTTTCACTTACCCGGCTGATAATGGTATTTACATCCACATTCATGAGCCCGGCGCGGTAGCGATCGATCAGGATCTCAATCTCCGGGGCGCCTCCTTCAATGGATGTGGTAATGTTCTGGATGCCCGGGATCTCCTCCAGCCCGGATAGCACCTGCAGTGTGAGCTCTTCCAGCTCTTCCATCTCCTCCCCGATCACTTCCACCACAAGCGGCGAGGCATCGGTTCCCAGGATGGATGAAAGCGCACTTTCTTCCTGTCGAAAGAGAGCTTTGAAATTCGGATTATCCTTGAAGTGTTCTGTAAGTACAGCAATCAGACTGTTGGTGGATAAGCGGCTGTCGGGCTTCATTTTTACCTTGACGGTGGCCATGTTCTGGTCGTCAAAAAGATTATCGCCCCCGGAGGAGATGCCCGAAGTGGGACCGATTTCGCTGTAGATGAGATCCACTTCATCGCCTGCGATTTCTCGGATGATATTCTCAAGACTGTAAACAGCACCGCTTGTGCGTTCCAGCTGGGTACCCTCGGGCATCTGCAGGTCTACATAGAATTCACTTGCCTCAGCCCTGGGCATAAATTCACTCCCTGTATGCTGCAACATGAACCAGCCGCCACCCATCAGGAGAATTGCTACCAGAAGCACCCAGAGCCTGTAGTTCAATACCTTATCCAGGAAGCGGCCATAGCCTGTAAACTGGATCGACTCTCGCTTCTGTCCGCTGAAGGGAGATTTCTTCCGGTAGATCCTGGAGTAGAGCATGGGGATAATTAAAATGGCCACCACCAGGGATGCCAGCAGGGAGAAGGCTACGGTGAATGCCTGCTCCTTGAATAGCTCACCGGAAGCGCCACGCAGATATACAATGGGGATAAAGACCACGATGGTTGTGAGGGTGGATGCGATAATCGCCCCCCCGACCTGAGCGGTTCCACGGACGGCAGCATCACCGGCATTGTCCCCCTGTTCATGATGCCGGAAGATATTTTCAAGCACCACTATGGCATTATCCACCAGCATTCCCGCCCCCAGTGCCAGTCCACCCAGTGTCATGATATTTAGTGTGAGACCGGCAAAATACATCAGAACAAATGTGGCAATAATGGAAACCGGTATGGCAATGCTAACAATGAAGGTAGGTCCGATTCTCCTGAGAAAAAGGAAAAGCACAAAAACGGCCAGCAGGATTCCAAAGATAAGGCTGTCACTTACCTCGCCGATGGCCGATGATATGTAGTTGCCCTGATCCTCTACAATAGTAAAGGTAAATCCCGGTAGTGCCTGCTCCATATCCTCCAGGGCCACTTTCAGATCATCCACAGCTTTTACCGTATTGTAACGCATTTCCTTATAAATACTCAGTCCCACACAGGCTGAACCATCTAAGAGGACCGCATTTTCCTGTTCCTTCAGGCTCCAGCTGACCGTGGCCACGTCTTTGAGCAGGACGGGAACTCGTTTGCCGTCCGACTCCTCCGTGGGAGCATCCATTTTCACAATGATCTGTTCCAGGTCCTCCACCTGCTCCAGTTCACTGATTCCACGTACGATATAGCGCTTTCCCATCTCCACAATAGATCCGCCAGAAATATTCCGGTTGTAGCTCTCGATTCTAGTGGTAAGTGTGGATATATCCAGATTGAAGGAATTAAGCAGGTAATCATTTGTTTCTACCAGTACTTCAAGTTCTTCTGCGCCATCTACTTCCACATCAGCAATCCCTTCCAGGCGGATGAGCTCATTCCTCACATAATTTTCAGCTGTCTTTCTTAATTCGTTCAGATCGCTACTTTCCTCATGCTGAAAAGCCACCAGCATCACCGGTGTTGCATTGGGATCGTACTGGGTGATATTGATTTCCTCGAGCTCACTATCCTGATCAAAGGAGGATAGTGCCTTGCTCAGGTCCAGAAAGGCTTCGTTCATATCCTTTTCCCAGGTGTATTCCACTTCAATCAGTGCAGCTCCCACCTTGGAGGTGGAACTTACATTGACCACTCCACTCTGGCGGATGGCCAGCGATTCAACTCCGTCCACAAACTTCTCCTCCATCTCCTCCGGCGGATGTTCACCGGCAACCAGCTCCACATAGAGTCTGGGACTGTGAAGGTTGGGAAAAAGGTCGACACCCAGTTTGTCGAAGGATATAAATCCCAGCAACAGTGTGGCTATGATGATCATGCTAACCGAAACCGGGTAACTGACCGAAAATCTGGTGATTGCTTTTAACATGGTTCTGCGCTTGCTGATTTATCTGAGTATCCTGACCCGGGACTGATCCCGGAGGGTTTCAAATCCGGAATTGACAATACTCTCCCCTTTCAGTAATCCCATCTTTACCTCCACACTGGTCGCATTCTGCAAACCCGTGGTAATGATCCGCTCACTGGCCACTCCCTGCTCCACCACGTAGACAATCTGGTTCCGGTTCCGGCTCATGATTATATCCTTGGGAATCACGATGACCTCATCGGCACTGTTCACCACCAGGTCTGCCTTCACAAACATACCCGGGAGAAGGATCTGATCGTCGTTATCGACTTCCACGAAACTAAGAAAGGTCCGTGCCTCATCATCAATGGAGGGTGAAATCTGGGTAATGGTACCAAGCAATGTATCACTTGTACTGGTGTAGCTGGTTACATATACTTTATATCCGCGTTCTATATTCCGAAAATACTTTTCAGGAAGATTCGCCTCCAGGAGGAGTTTCTCATAGTCGATGATGGTCACCATCTCCGTGCTGGCAGGAACCCGTGTTCCTTCCGTAAAATAGGGAAGTTCGGCGATCACCCCTGAAAAAGGTGCCACCAGTGACATTTTGGCCAGGTTGATCCGGCTGCTCTCTGTATCATATTCTGCATTGATCAGGGTAATCTCAGCATTTTTCAAATCCCTGAGGGTGGCCCCTCCCTTTTCATAGAGCGCCTGTTGTTTCTCATACTCCAGTTCGGAGATCTCCTTATCAACCTCCTTGGATTTGACTCGAAGTTCATTTACATACTCCTCATCTTCCAGCCTGATCAGAATGGCGCCGGCCTTGACACGATCACCAAGTGCATAGCGTTTCCCGGTGGCCGGATTTATCTGAAGCCGGTATTCCCCGGTAATCTCTGAACTGAGGCTAACTTCTTTGGATGGGTAGACCGATCCGGTGGTACTTACAAACTCTTCAATGGAGGAAGTGCTTGCTTCAATGACTCCAACGGGCACTTCAACGGTGGTACTGACCTCCATATCGGGCTGTTTACAGGATGAGACCAGAAAGACGGGTATCATCAGGGCCCACAGGGCAAATCGGAATGTTTTCATGGGTTCTGGATATCTATTTGTTTTCATTATTGTAAGTTGTCAGCTCTTCCGGAATGATTGGAATTTGCTTCTCAAAATCGTACAGGGTCTGTATTTTCAGGTTGAGCAACTCTATTTTATAGTTGATAATGGCATTGGTCAGGGACATCTTAGCTTCGGATAGCTGGTTCTGATAAAGCCCCAGATCCAGGCTTGTAAGATCACCATTGCGGTAGCGTTCCAGGTTGATGTCATAGGTCAATTCTGCATTTTCAACAGTTTTGCGCTGAATTTCAATCTGGTTCTCCAGGTTCTTCAGGCTTCGTACAACCGAGCGGATATTCATCTCAATGTCGGTCTGTTCCACCTGGTAGCTGATCTGGGAGCTTTGCAGACTGGCCTCGGCGGCTTTGATTTCTGATTTCCGTTCCCCCCAGTCAAATAGTGGAATATTCAGGGTCAGACCAATGGCAGGGGTGTTGGTAGGGGTTTCAAACAGGTTGCTAAACTCTTCATTGTTTGCCTGCACACCAAAGGAGGCGGTCACGGAGCCGGCGAATTCATTGGTGGATTTTGCCACGATCAGATCGAAATTGGCAGTCTCCATATCTATCTCCCTTTCCCGCAGTTCCATTCTGTTTGCCAGGGCGTGATCAATGGCAAGTTCCTGGTTCACCGGAACAGTGTCTGCCAGAATTTCTGCTGCAACCAGTAGCGAAGTATCCAGGGGAAGCCCGATAAGCACCTTAAACTGGTCCATGCTGTTGGCCAGGGTCAGCTCCGCATTAAATACTCCGGAATGGCTGGTTGCCAGGTTAACCTCTGCCTGGTAAAGTTCCTCCAGGGCAAGCAGCCCCCCTTCTACTTTATTTTTAATGATCTCGTAGCTTTCTTCATTATTCTTTAAATCTTCCCGGGCAATCTCCAGGCTCATCTGGTTGGAGTAGACCGAATAGAACTCCTGAGCCACATTTCGCTCCAGGTTTAGCTGCATAATCAGGTAGTTGATCAGGGAGGCTTCATATTCCAGCTCCAGCGTCTCCGTTTCCATCCTGGTCCTGTTATAGGTAAAGATGGGCTGGGTAAACTGAAGGTAGAGGCGGTTGTTAAAAGTTTGTGAGAGAGGATCTGATGCATATGCGGATTCCGTAAAACTGTAGTCGTAGGAGAAGCGGTTTACCAGCATCAGTTCGCCATCGGTAGGCAGGATCCGCTGGTTGATGGCAAAGGTACCCCCGGACGATGCCGATTCATTTATGTACCATTCACTGGTCTGCTGATCGAAGCGATTGGTCTTCTCATACTCGAAGGGATCCAGGGTGATGGAGAACTGAGACTTCAGTCTGGCTCTCTGGGCATTGAGCCTTTCCTGGCTCCGCACCAGGGCAAGCTCGGTCTGCTGCATGTCCGGACTGTTGTCCACGGCTATATCCATGGATTTATCAATGGTGAGCAGGGCCTGTGCCTCCAGGGATGTTCCGCAAAGAATCAAGGATCCTGTCAGCAGGATCTTCGCCATCTCTTTATATATCCACTTACGTTTCATTTTATTATTTTTTCTATTTACTATCATCCATTAACTCGCAACCGGCCTACCTCCTTCGCACCCATTTGACCGCATCAGCAATGACGCGGCGGCCATCGGTCTGATTGCTTAACTGTACCCTGACTGAATCGGCCGGCAGCATAAAGGATCCGAGCCGGTTCCACCCGTCTTCCGGGTTGTTCAGTTCATAGAGCACTTCTTCAGTCCCTTCACTGGAGGAGATGGTATAATTATAATCGGTCCCCTTATCAGCAAACTCTGGTCCGAATCCCCTTCCCTGTCCGGGACCCTGACCTGCCGGGCCTCCCTGTCCTCCACCCTGATCTCTCCGGGAAGGCCGTTGATACATGGCCGAAACCGGGATATAGACGTACAGATCGTAAAAGCCCTTTTCAGGCAATACCGTACTCCATTCTACATAGTTGCTGCCGTCCCCTCTGCGAATGGCCATGGCAGACCGGACTGTTTCCCCGTAATAGGACGCATGAGCCACCGGGGTCCAGCGTGAAGGGGTCCACCATTCGTTCAGACTCTCGTAGAGCAGTCCTTCATCTTTAACCTTCCTGGAATCCACGAATTGCTTTAATTTGCTTTCACGTGAGACGGAAAAATGAGTAAATCCTTCATCTTCATTGTCAACCACATACTCACCTTCATACCTGAAACTGACCGCTTGGTCGGAGTACCTGTCATACTCCTCCAGATTGCTGGTGCTCACTTCAGTTGCAGAACGCAGAAAGTTGTTGTAGCTTGACGGGATATTGCCTGATATAAGTGTATTGACCGTCATCATCATGGGCCGGTCATAGAGAACCACCTGTACCTCCCGGGTTTCCCCTGCATCAACTTCATACAGGCGTTTTTCTTCAGACATACCTCCACCACCGCCAAAACCACCCTGTCCCATAATCCGGAAGTTGCAATCCACCAAGCCACGTGCAAAACCAACATTACTGATATTGAACTTAACCAGGTAAACGTCTCCAATATCATCACGGGTCTGCAGGTACTCTGGTTCCGAGATAAGAAAGGTGGGCATTTCTCCCCCGGCATTCATTACCTCCAGGTAGGGCGCAATCTCCACCCCGAACTCATCATAAAAATCACGTGAGAACTGTTCAAAGGTGATTTCCGAGAAGGCATGATCTTCCAGGTAGTAGTAAAAGAAATAGTCAAAATCACTCATTCCCACTTTGTTTTTCAAGGCAGAAATGATGAAACTGCCGGTCTGATTTATCAGCGACGCTGTGAGTTCCGTATCCCATCGTGCAAAGAGGTCGACCACACTGTTCCTGCTCAAAAGGAGGTTGGCACGCTCCTTATCAGTAATACCACCGGTAAAGCCTTCTCTCGGGGAGACATCAAAACCCTCCTTCAGGTAGATTTCCAGCATGGAATTAAATACGGGGTAATCCCAGGAACTAATTCCGGTGACATAACTGTAATAAAGGGGGAAAACACAGTAGGGATTTTTATTGTAGTCCACATCCCCCTGGAAGGTGATCAGTTCTTCACCGCCACCTCCTCCGCCAAAGCCGCCTCTTCCCCTGCTCCGTGTTTCCGTTCTGAAAAAGGTATTCTGCAGAAGCCGTTTGAACATATCGGTCTCGATCTCACGTGGACTGCGAGTGGTTTCATCTCTGCGATCACGATTCTCTGCAACCCATTTAAAGCGGTGAAAATCAAATGTGCTAAGACCAGTTCCCTTCTCAGGGAGCAGAATCATTTCCGGAAGGATATACTCAACGGTCTGACTGTATGGACGTTCATAAGCATGGTACTGAATGGGAACCTCCACCAGGTTGATGCGATTGAATTCATAATAGAGATCCAGTTCATCCAGTTCCCAGTCCTCTTTTGCCTCTGTTATTAGCGCCTTGAGGGTATCCTGAATATTCAGGAACTGGTCTGAGAAATAATCGTGTTCCGGGTCCAGATATAGGTTATACTCCACCCCATCGATTTCCATGCTCCTTCGTTCAAGGGGTGCCAGCACCAGTGGAAAGGCATTCAGATCCTTTTCGGGCCTGAAATGAATTCCTCTCTCATCAGCGCTTATTCTGCCCGGTGCAATGGCAGTCAGGGTGCTGTCTCCCCCAACAGTCAAACTAAAACTGGTAAAATCGGCTTCCCTGGGTTGAAAGGTCTCCAGGTTAAAGCCCACTCCGGCCACAGGGTACCAGTTTAATTCAGGAGTAAGCAGCATATAATCGGGGTGAATAATGCCCGGCTTTTTATTAATTGGTGCAACCATGATCCTTTTGACTGCATTCATTTGTTCCCTCGGGATATCCAGGTAGGCCACACTTTCATCAGCAACGCCCCTGTAGTAAATGTTAAAGCCCCTCCGTCTTCCGCCTTCCAATCCCCCCGACGGGATCAGCAAAAGGAGTTGTCTCTTTCTGATATACTCCACATTTTCGCCACGGCTGGTAATACTATCAATACTGAAACCCGGATTCAGGGAAAACAGCAGGGTGTCGAGGCGTTCAGAATTTTGATTTTGAACGCGCAGGATGGACTTGATCTGCAGATATCTGCCATGCTGTTCAAGCTGCAGCTCATTGGAAAGAACATCGCTCACATGTCTGCCTGCATACATATTATTCAATTCCAGATAGGCTTCCCTGTCCATGCTTTGATCCTGGTAGTAATTGAAATAGAGCGAACCCACAAATAGTCCGCCTGCGATAAATCCGATAAAGCCAATGAGGTTTAGGCCATTCCAGCGACCAGTCTGGGGCAAGCGGTTTAAAAACCGGATGGTGGCGAAGATAAAGCCGGCACCCAGCAAGAGGTAGGCAAGCCTGTGGAGCAGGATCAGCCGAAAGTCGGCAAAGCCGATGAAATCTGAATAGACCATGGGCAGGTTAAAGGCCATGTAATCCAGCATGCCGTAAGCCTTATCCTGAAAGTAAAAGAGTGTCAGTCCGATATAACCAAGCAAGACCAGGAAGGTGACTGCCTGGCTCCGGAACAGGATCATCATAAAGAATGAAAGACCAAGAATAAACACCAGAGTCGGAATGGTGATTAAAAGGGGGTAATATAGATAAGCCACCCATTCCACAGGCACATCTTTTCGTATCAGGTTAAATACAAGTGTCATGACCAGTGCCAGAAGTACCAGTCCCACGAACAATACCAAAATACCCAGCGTCTTTCCCACCACGTATTCCCCGTTGGTTATTGGTCTGGCGTATATCACTTCAGTGGTGTCCAGCTTCTTATCCCTTTTCAGGAAATCGGACGCCAGGAAAACTGCAATGATGGCCTGTGCCACATTGATGAATAGCACATTGATATAGGGAAGGTTGGCAGCAATTGATCTGAAGGACCATTGAGCATCGTTTGTCCCGAAGAAACCCATGTTGGTCCCGAAGAGGATCAGGAGGGCCAGGATGGCAAAAATCCTGAAAAACCAACTTCTGAAGAGTGTTTTACTTTCATACGTGGCCACATTCCATATGTTGGTCAGGTTCATGCCATGTTCCAGTGTTCAAGTTTATTATCCATATAGTGAACATAGGCATGTTCCAGGTTGGGGTCTACCCGGACTGCCTTGATATCTGAAGGCTTTTCGCCCACAAACTGCACTTCCCATCCTCCACCCGAGGGGATAGTCGATATGATCGGAACCTCGCTCTTCAGGTGCTCATATTCCTCCTGACTGATTTCAGCCCTCCAGACATATCCTTGAGCTTGCTCCACCAGGTGATCGGGAGTGCCGTCGTAGATTAGCGTGCCTTCATTCAGCAGGGCCATCTGGTTGCAGGTACTGGAGATGTCCCCGACTATATGGGTGGAAAGTATAATAACGGTATCGGAACGGCCCAGGTCCGACAGCAAATTCCTGAAGCGGATCCGTTCTTCCGGGTCCAGTCCGGTGGTAGGCTCATCCACTATGATGATTGATGGGCTGGCAATCAGAGCTTGAGCTATTCCAAGCCTGCGCTTCATACCACCCGAGAGTTTGTTGGCCATGCGATTTCTGAACTCATAGAGTCCGACACTTTCGAGCATCTCATCCACACGCTCGCCTCGCTCCCGCTTGGAATTCATGCCGGCCAGCCTCGCTGCGTAATCCAGAAATTCCCAGGAGCGTAATTTGGCAAAGAACCTGAAATCCTGGGGGAGGTAACCCACCATTTTCCGGATCTCTTTGCGGTAAGAACTGATATCGTTCCCATCCACCAGTACCTGGCCGGATGTGGGCTGCATCAGGGTTACCAGGATACGCATAAGGGTGGATTTCCCTGCACCATTGGGACCCAGCAGTCCGAACATCCCATCTGTTATGGACAGATTCACATCATCCAGGGCTTTGAATCCACCGGAATAGGTTTTGGTCAGGTTTTTAATCTCTATTTTCAAAATGCAATGGTATTGCCGGGATTTCTAATTTTGCGGGTTTGACTCATTCGACGCCGCAAGGTTTAATCGTGTTACAGGTGTTTTTTCAGAATATGAAATTAAACCTTTTTATGCCAGAAGAATCATAAAAGCAGTTATACCTTTATAAAAAAATGGAAAATGAAAAATGTAAGAAATTTTAGAATCCCGGGGCTTGCAACACTGTGCTTTCTATTAGCTCTTAATCTGTCTGCACAGGGAGGACCTGGTCGCGGCTTTCAAATGACCGAAGAGGACATTAAGGAGCGGGTGGAGAATTCAGCCAAGACGCTTAAAATGACTGAAAATCAGCATAAAAAAGCACTTGCTGTGGAAATGGACTTCTATAACAAAATGCAGATTGAGCGCCAGAAAATGAGGAATGCCGGCGGACCCCCGACGGATCGCGAAGCCATGAGAGAGAAGATGATGAAGATGCGGGACGAACGAAACACCAGGTACGAAGAAATCCTAAGCACGGAACAGTACGAACAATTCATTGAGATACAGGAGCAGCGCCAGCGGGAAATGCGCGAGCAGCGCCAGCAATCCAATCCCAATGGAGAGGGGGACGGCTCGGAACGCTCCGAAAGAGGACGCGGCCGGGGTTAACAGCTTTTCAGCTTTTATTGAAAAGAATTCTGAACAATTCTGTGTTGTACAGGTTTTACTGTACGATACAGAATTTTTTTAACCTCAATAAGAAGAACTATGTCAGTCAGAACTGCAAAATCACAATGGAACGGAACCCTGAAAGATGGGGAGGGAACCATGAATTTCAGTAATTACAGCGGGCCTTTTACCTTTAAATCCCGTTTTGAAGAAGGCACAGGCACCAATCCCGAAGAACTCGTGGGCGCTGCCCATTCAGGTTGCTATTCCATGTTTCTTGCAGCCCTTATTAGTGGTGAGGGACTCACTCCTGAGTCTGTGGAGACCACTGCAAAAGTGCACCTGGGAAAAGATGAGAAAGGACCTTTGGTTACGACCATCGAGCTGGATTGCCAGGTGAAATGTGAAGGTTTATCTCAGGAGAAGTTTGAAGAACTGGCAGCAGCAGCCAAAGAGGGATGTCCTATTTCAAGGCTGGTAGCTGCCGCTGATATAAAGCTCACGGCTGCTCTCGCATAAATGGTATGGTATTATCGGGATCTCCATCCATGATCCATTTGCGAACTTTGGGGGGTGCATAGTTTTGCATGCGCGTTACAAGTTCTTCTATGCTTTCGCTGACCAGTATCATATCACGGTTGAGATCTTTTAGAAACCCTTCCTTGACCATCCGGTTGACTGCAGAAAGTATTTCTTTATAAAACCCGTTGGTATTCAGTATACCGACGGGTTTATCATGTAATCCCAGCTGCCCCCATGTGAGCATTTCAAAGAGTTCGTCCAGGGTGCCAAATCCGCCGGGGAGGGCAATGGCCCCATCACACATTTGTTCGATCAGGGCCTTACGCTCATGCATGCTCTCCACCCTTATTAATTCAGTTAAACCAGTGTGCGCAACCTCTTTAACATGCAGAAATCCGGGAATAACGCCTGTAACATCTCCTCCGGCCTCCAGGACTGCATCGGCCAGGATTCCCATCATTCCAACCTTGCCTCCTCCGAAAATCACATGGATGCCGTTCTCGGCCAGGTACCTGCCCACTTGAGCAGTCTGCGTTCTGTATATTTCATTGGGTCCTGCACTGGAACCACAGTAGATTGCAATTTTTTTCATTCCCTAAAGATAGCATCCCCCTGGAATAAAAAAGAGGCTGTATCAAAAGGCCCTTATCAACTAATTCTAAGGGATGCTTATGAAGTAACCTGGCATTTTTTACGCAGTAAATAAGCACGTTACGATAAAGCATCCCTTAGAAAACTGAAGAGGGATTCCTTTTTGATACAGCCCCCTTGAGTATTCCATGGGTGACTTAAATCACCGGATTGGGATGGTTGTTCAGTACCGCGGTAAACTGTTCGAAGTCTTCCTGGCTTAGCTCATGATCTTTTAGCTCGCCGTTTAAGAACTTGTCATAGCCCACCAGATCCATCATTCCGTGTCCGCTGAAGTTGAAGAGGATCACTTTCTCTTTTCCTTCCTCTTTAGCCTTTTTGGCCTGGCGAATGGTGGATGCAATGGCATGGGTGGTTTCCGGTGCAGGAATGATACCTTCCGTACGGGCAAAGAGCATTCCGGCCTCGTAGCATTCCAACTGGTGGATCGCTTCGGGAGTTACCAGCCCTTCTTTGGCAGCATGGCTAACCAGGGGCGACATGCCATGATAACGGAGGCCTCCTGCATGGATGGGAGGCGGAATAAACCCGTGTCCCAGGGAATTCATAGCCAGCAGCGGAGTCATTTTGGCAATATCTCCATGATCATAGGCAAAGGGTGCTTTGGTAAGTGTGGGACAACTGGCAGGTTCTACAGCTATCACGTCCATATCCACTCCATTGATTTTCTCCTGTATAAAAGGAAAACTGATTCCGGCGAAATTACTGCCTCCACCTGCACATCCGATTACCACGTCTGGCAACTTTTCTCCTGCCTTTTCAAGCTGTTTTTTTGCCTCAAGACCAATGATGGTCTGGTGCAACATCACATGATTCAGGACGCTACCCAGAGAATAGCGAGTCTGACCAGTGGGATCGGTCACTGCTGCTTCCACAGCTTCACTGATCGCTATCCCAAGACTGCCGGGTGTATCCGGGTGCTTGGCCAGCACATCACGACCTGCCTGGGTTTCATTACTTGGACTTGCCGTACAGGTTCCCCCATAGGTTTCCATCATCATTTTTCTGAAGGGCTTCTGGTCAAAACTAACCCTAACCATAAATACTTTACATTCCATTCCTAACAATGAAGTTGCAAAGCTAAGCGCACTACCCCATTGTCCAGCCCCGGTTTCTGTGGTTAATTTATTGATACCAAACTCCTTGTTATAATATGCCTGGGCCACTGCTGTATTGGGTTTGTGACTTCCTGCCGGAGATACGCTCTCATTTTTGTAATAAATACGGGCAGGGGTACCAAGAGCCTCTTCCAGGGCATAGGCCCTGACAAGGGGTGCCGGGCGCCAGATACTGAGCATTTCCATGACCTTTTCAGGTATATCTATCCATCGCTGGGTGCTTACCTCCTGCTCAATCAGGTTCATGGGGAAAACCGGAGCCAGTGATTCAGGACCAACCGGATTTCCATCCGGACCCAATGGCGGATTCATTGTACCGGGAAGATCGGCTGCAATGTTATACCATTGCTTTGGCATCTCTTTCAGATCCAGGTAGATGTTCTTAATCTTATTCATAACACAATTTTTAAGGTTTAACTATTAGTATTTTATATCAAAAAAAGCGGGGCTGCTATTTCTAACATGCCCCGCGTATATTCTATTCTTTTATTCCAGTTAATCAATCATAGACCACGTAGCATGTAATGGACTCCACCAAAGCCATCGCCAGTTCATATGATTGGATACTACTTTCATTCTGATTGGAAAATTAGATAATATTTTCGAAAATGCAATCCTGACAGGGTCTATTTATAATAATTTAATATACAGGATTCCTCCAGGCTTCCGCAGGAGCATATTTACTTGCAGAGGCCCATTTAATGCCACGCTGCATAATCTCCAGCGCCTCAGGGACCTTAAAATCCTTCATCACATGCCCCAGGGATGAATAGAATATCCTTCCTGACCCATGCATCTTTTTCCAAACAACAGGCATGGTACATCCGCCGATCCAGGGCGCATGATCATCGCTAAATTCGGTGGTGGCAAGAACCTTCATATTGGGATCCACATGAAGATAATACTGCTCGCTGTGCATATCAAAATCTGATAGTCCCCTGGTCACAGGATCCTCATGGTCAGTTACATTTACCTGGTAATCAATAATTCCACCGGGATGGGCCACCCATTGTCCGCCGGTCATAAACTGGTAGTTAGTGTTTTGACGGAAGGAATCACAGAGTCCGCCATGCCAGCCTGCCAGTCCACATCCGGCACTTACGGCATCGATAAGCCCCTTTTCCTGTTTCCCTGATATATTCCCCATGGTAAAGGTCTGTATAACCAGGTCAACCTCCTTCATGTAGTCCTTATCTGCATAAGGGTCCAGTGAATTGAAAGTTTCAACAATAGCGCCTTCACTCTGTAACCAGGGTAAGAATACTTCCAGAGATTCAACCGGTTCATGTGGCGTATAGCCCCCGTAGGTGTATAAGATTTTTCTCCCCTTCAGGGAAGGCAACTCACCTGTCACAGGCAATTTTAGTGTTTTACTGCTATCGCTGGCACGAAGTCCCAGGGATGTTCCTGCTGCAAGGGCTCCTGTGCTGAACAGGAAGCGTCGTCGGTTTAGTTTCATAAATAGTTATTTGGAGTTGGCTGTAAAAATAGCTGGAAAAAATAACAAACAAAAAAAACCCTTCGTTGACGCGAAGGGTTTAGATTAATACGAGATGATATGTTTAACTAGATAAGTTTGACATTCACTGCATTTAATCCTTTGCGACCTTCAGTAAGTTCGAAAGTTACATTGTCATCTTCCTTGATCTTATCGATCAGGCCAGATACATGCACAAAATACTCTTCGTCAGATTCGACGTCTTTGATAAATCCATATCCTTTGGATTCATTAAAGAATTTTACTTTACCTTCTTTCATTGTAATAAATTGATAATTAATAACAGTACAAAAGTAATACAAAATAAATCCAAATGCACAAAGACTTATGATATTTCTCTATCTATCTGGGAATCATGTAGAAAAATACTGCGAAAAAGTGTGAAATAGTTCCGGCCAGCACAAGCATATGCCACACCAGATGATGGTAGGGAAACTTAATGATTTTAAAAAACAGAATTCCAAATGTATAGCAAAGTCCGCCTATTAGAATCCAAAGTGTGCCCATAAGGGGAAGATTCTTCATCACAGGTACAATGGCAATCAGAAATAGCCAGCCCATTACCGCATACGAAACCACATAAAAGGTACTGACTCCACTATTGAAATCGCCAGGTTTTGTCAGAATCATCAGGGTTCCCACCAGGGCCAGACCCCACTCAATACCAAAAATTACCCAACCCAGCGGGCCATGCAGAGTTATAAGTGCTATGGGAGTATAAGTTCCTGCAATAAGTAAATAGATGGCAATCCGGTCGAAATTAAAGAATCTGTCCTTGGCTCTTCCCATGGGGAGGATATGGGTCATCGTGGAGGAGAAATAGAGCACAATCATTGACGTTCCAAATACAGCTGTACTCACCACATGCCAGGCATTACCTTTTACTATTGAAAAGTGAAGCATCAATACCAGACCCGCCACTGCCAGCAAGGCTCCTGAAAAATGAGAGATCGCATTTGCCAGCTCTTCACCACGCGAAAATTTAATATTTTTTTCCATTAAAATTAATTTGCTCCAAAAGTAGATAAGCTGGCGAAAAGACAGAGATTCAGCGGTCCCGCAATACCTGTTTTCATCCCAAAATAAGTATATTTGTCTAAAGCCTTACCTGAAGAAGCCAATTCAGCCATGAATCGATTCCTGATATTCTTATGTTTTGTTTGCTGGCCCTTCAGTCATAGTTATGCTCAGGAATCAAGGGTTGATAGTCTCTTAAATAAGTCCGAGCTAGAAACCGACAATGAATTGGCTAGCACTTTCTATGAACTCTCTCAATCGCTCCTGGGAGAATATCCGGACAGTGCGCTGTATTTTGCAAACCGCGCAGAACTTATTTTGCAGAGAAATGATCCTGAATCGCTCCTCCCTTACATATACAAGAGTAAAGGACAGATATACGAAAATAAGCTGTTCACTGAGCGAAGCCTTTTATATTATAAAAAGGCATACGATGAATTTATCAAACTGGAGAACTATACGGAAATCGGAAATTGTGCCCTGCTCATGGGGAATCTATACTATGATATGGCCAATTACAGTGAGGCCTATTTCTATTATATGCAGAGTCTGAATGCCTATGAAAGGGAAAATGACCAACTGGGCATTGCAAGGATGGAGAACAATCTGGGTATAGTATCCCATGATATGGGAAGACTTGTTGAAGCCGAAAAGCACTACCAGAATGCCTACGCCATTTACAGGGAGAACGGATTATCCACCGAAGAATGCGGAGCCCTGGGGAACATAGGTTCGATCCTGTATGACAGGGAGATGTATGATTCGGCCCTGACGTATTTTCTGGAGGTGATAGAACGACTTGATCCTGATTCCATAGGTTCTTCACAGCAGCATTATATTTTATCAGGGGTATATAATAATACGGCTCTGGCGTACAATGAACTTGGCAAAAACAGTCTGGCCCTGGATTATTACCGGAAGGGACTGGCTTTGGCCATCAGTGCAGATGATCAGCTAACAGCCGGGTGGGTATATGTAAACCTTGGTTCTCTTTTTGGTGAGATGAACAGACAGGATTCGGCTCTTTTTTACCTGCACAGGGCCCTGCAAATAGCCCAGAAACGCGCATACCATTCACTGGAACTAAATGTTTATGAAGAACTTGCCAAACTTCATGCAAAGCCCGGAAGCTATGCCTCGGCCTATAACTGGATGGTGAGATACGATACGCTCTATAAGAAAATCTTCAACGAGGAGCAGTCGAAGGAAATTACCCAGCTCCGGAGCAGATATGAACAAGAGATAAATGAACAGGAAATTTTGCAGCTGCAGTCGGAGTCACAGGTCCAGAAGATGCTTAATAAACTCTTCATCATTTTTATTGTGGTTATCGTAGCTCTGGCGATCATCATAGCTGTAAATCTCCGTTCAAAAAAGCATACCAACCAGATGCTGGCAGAACGTAATCTGCAGATATCAAATGCCATACAGAAGCTCAGCGAGTCCGAAAATGAGCTGCAGAAACTGAACAAATCCAAGGACAGGATATTTTCCGTTGTTGCTCATGATCTAAGGAATCCCGTAGCGGCAGTGACAGGATTTTCAGAACTGCTGTATGACAACTTTGAACAATTTCCTGTGGAAACTCAAAAAGAATATCTCTTGCAGATTTTACAAGGAACTCAGAGGATACAAAATCTACTGGAGAACCTGCTGATCTGGGCAAGATCACAAATGAAAGCGGTGAAATATGAGCCTGAAACCATTCAGGTAAAAGCTTTACTGGCTGACTGCGTGAAGGAAATGAAGGCCAATCTGGACCATAAGAAGGTGGATTGCCACTTGAAGATCGAAAACAACTGTGTGGTCTTTGCCGACAAAGCTATGGTATATACGGTATTTAGAAATCTGATTATTAATGCAATCAAGTTCAGTTTCCCCGGCGGCAAAATCAGAATCACATCCAAATCCCTGGAAAGCGGGTGCAGCATCATAGTGGCGGACGATGGAATAGGAATTCAACCTGAAATTCAGGAAAAGCTTTTTTCATCCAGTGAAGTCGTATCTACCCCAGGAACTACGGGAGAATCCGGATCAGGTCTCGGCCTGGTGATCTGCAAAGAATTTCTGGAAAGGAACCAGGGCAGTATTTCTGTTGATAGTGAACCGGGAAATGGTTCCAAATTCATTGTCACCCTTCCTGCCAGCCTCCCTGATGCTCCTACTTCAGCTTCTCCCTGAAAACTTTCTCAAACTTTTCCAGTTTGGGAGTGATTACCACACGACAGTATCCCATGTTTGGGTTATTTTCATAATACTCCTGATGGTAAGCCTCTGCACTGTAAAACTGTTCGAAGGGTTCAACTGCTGTTACGATTGGATCATTCCAGATACTCTCAGAATCAAGTTGTTGAATGATTTGATCGCTCAACAGGCGCTGCTGTTCATCGTGGTACAATACAATCGACCGGTATTGCGTGCCCACATCAGCTCCCTGTCTGTTTAGGGTGGTGGGATCGTGGGTCTTAAAGAAGATCTCCAGCAGTTCAGTAAAACTTACTTCTGCCGGATCATAGGTAATCTGAACTACCTCAGCATGTCCCGTGGTACCGGAAGTAACCATTTTGTAGTCGGGATTACTTACTGTTCCTCCGGAATACCCTGATTCTACTTTATGTACTCCCTTAACGCGCTCAAAAATTGCTTCAGTACACCAGAAGCAACCTCCCCCGAATGTCGCAATCTTATATTTTGTATTCATATCGTAGCTTCCAAACAAGTTCAAAGATAATAACAGATTAAACAATATAAGGATCGTGAATCTCATCATCGTTATTTAATGTATATGCTTTATATTAACCATTGGACCGGCTTTTTGTTTGAAGGTGGATTTCGTCGCATATTCGTTGTAACTTTAAGTCATGCAGGAAGCTTTATTTTACAAGCAACTCGAAAATAGCGGGGTAGAGTGCACTCTTTGCCCCCACCGGTGCAAGCCCGAACCTGAACATTACGGGAAGTGCCTTACCCGGATTAACAGGGGAGGTAAGCTGTATACGGAAAGCTTTGGCATTCTTTCGGCAATTTCTTCAGATCCCATTGAGAAGAAACCTCTTTACCATTTTTTTCCGGGTCACAACATTCTTTCAATAGGAAGTTTTGGATGCAACCTGAGCTGTGACTTTTGTCAGAATTGTGAAATTACCCAGATTGATCAGAAGGTTTTTTCACGCCACTCATCCAGGGATCCGGAGGATATTGTGAGCAAGGCAAGCCTGCACCAGAACAATATCGGTCTGGCCTATACCTATAACGAACCCACTGTCTATTACGAATACATGATCAAATGTGCTGAACTGATCAGGGAGAATCAACTGAGCAATGTCATGGTCACCAACGGCTACATCAATTCCGACCCGCTGGAGGATCTCATCCCGTTTATAGATGCTTTCAATGTGGATCTGAAATCTTTCAGGAATTTATTCTATAAGAAGCGGGCAGGAGCCCGACTGCATCCTGTTCTTGACACCATCTATCGTATTGCCAGATCAGGAAGGCACCTGGAACTCACTTTCCTTATTATCCCAGATCATAATGATACTGATGATGAGTGGAAAGAGATGCTCAGATGGATATCGGACCATTGTGGAAAAGAAACCATTCTGCATGTAAGCAGGTACTATCCCTACTTTAAGATGGACAAACCCCCTACTCCACTATCCACATTAAACCGTTTCATTACCATGGCAAGGGAACAGATCGACTATGTATATCCCGGTAATACCCCCCAGCTGGACAACCACTCCTACTGTCCTGCTTGCGGGAATCTGCTGATTGAAAGATTCCTGTATACCGCTACTCTTAAAGGTGTCGGACCTGATGGGTCTTGCAGCAAGTGCAAGCACAAAATACAAGGAGTCTTTAATAAGGAATTCTTATGAGAACCCGCAGAGCAGCTGTAGAAGGACGGTTCTATCCTTCAACGAAAAGCAGGATCGTTGACCAGATCAGGGATATTGAACAATCTGGCAGGTATCCGGAACCCGATCTTTCGCCAGAACAGTTATTTGGTGCGGTACTTCCCCATGCCGGCCATCTCTATTCGGGTCACCAGACCATCCCCTTTTTCCAATTAATCAAAAGATGCAGAATATTTCCCGAGACCTTTGTCCTGGTTCACCCGAATCACTCCGCCCATGGAGCTCCCTTGGCCATTGATGAAGCGGATCTCTGGAGCAATTCCATGGGAGAGGTTCCGGTGGATAAGGAACTGGCAAAGGCCATGGAACTCCCATTTGATGAAAGAGCGCATGCCCGGGAACATTCGGCAGAGGTTATCATCCCATTTATTCAGTACTTTCTTGAGGATCATCCCTGGTCCTTCGTTCCTGTATGCATGGCAGATCAGACACATAAGAATGCAGTCCTGGTTGCGGAGCGGATTGTTCGCGCTGCCAAGCTTACCGGGAGGAAGATTATGGTACTGGCATCCTGCGACTTTTCTCATTTCCTCCCCCCTCCCCAGGGAAGGGAAATGGACCAGCTGGTGATTGATCATATTCTTGAGCGCAATGCTCCAGGAGTTGAACATGCGGTACTGGAAAACCGAATATCCGTATGTGGCTATGGCCCTATCATGTCACTCATGGAGTATGCCCGGACTCAGAGTCCTGATTACCAGGTCGAAATCCTGGCTCGTGGACATTCAGGCGAGGTAAGCCCTTCTCCTGAAGTAGTTGATTACATCTCTCTTATAACATACACATGATCATTACCGGATCCGAAAAAAAAGCTCTGATTCAGGTGGCGGCCCGAGCCATAAGGGAAAAGATCGATCCCGGGTGTAAGCAATCACCAGCCATGCCAGAGTTAACTAAAAATCTTCAGCGCAGGTGCGGGGCATTTGTTTCCATTTATGTGGATCAGGAGCTCAGAGGCTGCATTGGAACCTTTTCCGAAGAGGAGCCTCTCTACAGGAATGTGATGAGCATGGCTAAAGCTGCAGCAAGCGAGGATTCCAGGTTTAGCTCCCTGCAAGCAAAAGAGTTTTCAGGAACTGAGCTCGAAATAAGTGTCCTGACCCCCCGGCAACGGATAAACGATCCTTCTGAAATCGTAATTGGTTTGCATGGAATCTATATCAAACAGGGGGCATACCGTGGCACCCTCTTACCACAGGTGGCAGTTAATCAGGATTGGTCTGTAAAAGAGTTCCTTGGGAATTGCTCAAAATACAAGGCAGGCATTGGTTGGGATGGATGGAAAACTGCTGAGTTATATATCTATGAAGCTATTGTTTTCAAATCAGACAGTCCCTCCTTCTAAGTGTTAATATTCTTTAAAAAACCAAGGGCCTCATAGGGAAATTTGCAATTACGAAGATTTTCGTATATATTTGCTACGAAACATTTCGTATAATAGCATGAAGCCTACCGAAAGTGAACTTGAGATCCTTCAATTACTCTGGGAACACGGATCCCTGACAGTCAGGGAATTAAACGACAAGCATAACGAACAGCGAAAGGTAGGTTATACAACCTCTCTGAAAATGATGCAGATCATGACTGAAAAAGGTTTGCTTTCAAGGGATACTGCGCTTCGTTCACATGTCTATACACCTACCCTGCAGCCCGCAGATGTGCAGTCTAATATTATGAATCACGTTTTAAGAACTGTATTCATGGGCGACCGGTCGAAGCTGGTGCTTCAAGCGCTTGGAAATTACGATGCCACACCCGATGAATTATCGGAGCTCAAAGCATTAATCCAAAAGATGGAGGAAAAATAGAATGGGGCTTTTTGAGGTAAGCGGAATGTGGGTACTTGCTATTGGGAAAACCATTGTACACAGCCTTTGGATCGGAGTGCTTTTACTTGCCCTGCTGCGCCTGGTCCTGGCTTTCATTCCTGCAAAGCTCTCAGGTCTGCGATACAGCATATCTGTAACTGCACTGCTCCTGCTCTTTGCTTCAGTACTTGTCACCTTCCTCATTCTGTATGAAGCAGTACCCCCGGTTCGGGAATCACTGAACCTTCCTGAAAGCCCCGGGAAAGCAGCGGTGCCGGGTGCCAGCATGCTTTTTAAACTGTTCGGATACATCTATTTTACAGGTGTGTTTTTTATGTTGTGCCGTTCAATGGCTTCAGTGGCCTATATCAGGGCGCTCAGAAAGACTGCATATCAGGTCTCTTCCCGGTGGCAGGATAGCTTAAGGCAAATCCGTCTTTCCCTGGGAATCTCCCGTAATGTTGAATTTCTTGAGTCGACCCGCGTAAAAGCCCCCCTGCTTGTGGGTTATCTTAAGCCGGCAGTCATTGTACCTGCTGGAATGCTCACCATGCTTCCTGTGAATCAGGTAGAAACCATATTAATTCATGAGCTTTATCATCTGCTCAGGAGGGATTACCTGGTTAATATCATGCAACTATTTATTGAGGGAGTCCTCTTTTATCATCCGGCTGTATGGATAATTTCGGGCTCCATACGAAGCGAACGTGAGAATTGCTGCGACGACAGCGTTCTGAAAGTAAGCGGAAATCCTGTACAATATGCCAAAGCCCTGATTCATTTAGCCGAGCAGAAGTATTATTCACGACTGACCCCGGGAGCAGTCGGTTCAAGAAAAGGTCAATTTGAATCCCGGATTAAGCGAATCTTAAATCACAATGCCATGAAAACAAATACGCGTGACAAAATTCTAACACTCACCTTGCTGGCAGGAAGCCTTCTCATTATGCTGACCGTTAGCGGATTCAGTGCCGGACCTTCTCTTGCCCGGCTTCATCATACAGCTGATGCTGTAATCAATGAAACTGGCGTAACAGCTGAATTCATCATTCCTGACACCATTCCTGAGAAGAAGCATATGGAAGTATTTGATGAAATTGAAGAAATTGAATGGGAAGCCATAAAAGAGGAGATAGAAGCTGCACATATGGATGCCCTTGCACTTATCGAGGAAATGGACTGGGAGGCCATGAAAGAGGAGATGGAGTTGACTTTCTCCGATTTGAAGCTCGATATGGAGGAAATAAAAACAGATATTGAGGAATCGATGCAAGACATTGACTGGGAGGCCATTAAAGAGGAGATGGAACTGAATATCTCGGATATGAAGCTTGATATGGAGGAAATTAAAATGGATATAGAGATTTCGATGAAGGAGATTGATTGGGATAAGATCGAAAAAGATATCAAAGAAAATCTGGAAAGTTCGAAGCTATACCTGGATTCACTAAAGATTGAATTGGATCTATAAAGATTTGGATTTTAAAATATATGCTCTATATTTGCTTGCACAGAACTGTTACAGACTAACATTAGATAGTCACTAACCCTAAAACTGAATCTGTGAATGAGGATCCCGGCTCCCGCAAGAGCCGGGATTTTCTTTTACATTCTATCTGTCTTAATTCCAATTTGTTACAGCATATTTTTTCCTGGCGTATTTCTTACACTTACTGTTTTTGGCACCGATTTTGAACTTTAGTAAGCAAATATGTAAAACATTAAAACCGGGAAATCATGAAAACTAAACGATACACAAGCGCAATGCTGATAGCACTGGTTTTTACTACAGCCAGCATGCATGCACAATCAGCCAGACGTTCCGCTACTCATGAGACCAAGGAACGGACGAGAACTTCAGCTACATATAAAAAAGCCAGTACATCCCAAAAGGCAAGAAGCACACAGCCTGCAACAAAGTTACAGGCTCAGCATATTCGCAAGGAGCAAGCAGCTCACAAGAAACCTGCGCCAAACAACAATGGGCGACAGTACGTGCGTAAGCAAAATACAAATGACAAGCATGGATCGCAGTACCGAAATTCAAAAGGAAACAAAAACCATGTTCAGCAGGCACGAAAACCTGTGAGTATGACTACAACTAAGAATCCTCGCAGCACCTACAAGAAGGCTAATAATAAGATCACAACAGGGCCGCGCCATACTGCTCCTGTCAGTTCAAAGAATTATAAAAGCAGGAATTATTACGGGGGAAAGCATTATCATTATGCATATCCCACCCGAAAAGCAAAATTCAACCATCATCATAAGACCTATGTAAACCATTACAATGTGCTGTACTATCCTTCCTATGGCAATATCTACTGGAACCGGAATATGTACCGCGACTACAGGAGATGGTACCCCGAGTACCACTGGAGATACAACTACGGAACCAGAATTCAGACCATCTCTGTATTCGATGCCAGGTACAACCTGGGTGAAGTGGCCATGGTTTACGGAAGGGTTTACGCAAGCTGGCACAACAAGGAGACTGACGATTACCTGCTCTTCTTCGGGGGCGACTTCCCCTACCAGCAGTTCACCGTAGTTGTTCCGGGACATGTGGCACGCAGATTTAACTGGAGACCTGAAAGGTACTTCCTTGGCGAGCACATCACCGTAACAGGATTAATAACCACCTTTGACGGATCCCCGGAGATTATTGTTAAGAACAAGCGTCAGCTTGGACTCTACTAACAATCAGGATTAAATAACTGGAATGAAGGGTGCCTCCACAGGGCACCCTTTTTCGTTAGGCCCCTCCTACTCACTCTGCAATGGCGGAGCTGCGTTGAATTGAATAGGCAGCAAATATCCCAAAGGCTCCATTGCTTATGTTGCTTGCTACATTTGCCGAGGGACCTGAGAAGAGTGGATTATATCCGGAGATTTCCACCTGGGCCCCGTCAACAAAATTATAGTAGTCCTCTTCAATGCAATTGAGTTCCAGGCTTACGGTATCACCCGGATAAACTGCCTGTTCGGTTTCATCATCACTCAAGAAACCCACGGGCAGTCCGGGAAAATATCCATCATCGAAAATATCGTCTGAAAGAATGCCGTATTCGGAAAGCGAGTTGGTAAGCAGAACTCCATTTTTGCTTAGTTTAAAACCAAACCAGTCTCTCTGCTCCGGAGGATGAAATGCGTACATAAACACGGCATACCCGGAACCTACTCCGGTGGGATAATACCTTAATTCAATGGCATCAAGTTCAGCTCCTCCGGGCATGGTACTTGAGGCATGGTACTGATCCTCCACACCATCCTGGTTCACATCCAGCTGACTGATATCCAGATGGTAGGTGGTCCCTATGACACCTCTGAAGGCATAGGGTGCTTCGTACAGGCCGGCAATGGAATCATTTTCAATGAGCTGCATAATTTCATCTTCAAAGCTAAGCTCAACAAAGGCATCTGAAACCCGGGGAGAAGCTTCGTTGGAAAAGTAATCGGCTGTTATGGAGAGTATAACATGATGTTTGAGGGAATCGGTATTGACATAACCTTCCACAGCCAGCCTGGCATAGGTGGAATCCAGCTCAATGTCTATTGGCTCAGTACATGCCCCGGCCATAAGCACAACAGAAATCATCAGTATTAAGGGCCGGTTTATTACTCTCAAGCGCATCAGAATTTAAAGTTATAGGTAATGGCAGGTACAATCGAGAACAAATAGGTCATTTCCGCATAGGTCACATCGGGTTGGGACTCATCCTGGACAAAATTGAGGGTCCATACATTTTTTCGGGCGTAAGCATTATAGACCGAAATATTCCATTCTCCTCTCCAGCGCTTACCAGCTTTCTCTTTACCCTTAAATGTAAAAGAAAGATCCAGGCGATGATAATCGGGAAGCCTGTATTCGTTTCGTCCGGTATACAGTGGAAGAACATTTCCACCTACCTCATATCTTCCCGAAGGCAGGGTAAAAGGGAGCCCGGTGCTATAGATCCAGTTGGCAGCAATCTCGATACGCGGCGTAAGCGCGTAGTTAAGTACAATGGCAAGATCATTGGGCTTATCATAAGGAACGGGGTAAGCCACGCCCTGATTAATCTCAGGGATATCCCTCATGGTTTTCGAAAGCGTGTAGCTGATCCACCCGGCAATTTTCCTGTCTTCATACTTAAGAAAGAGTTCAGCTCCATAGGAACTGGCCTCACCTACACGGATCTCCCCATCCAACATGGGGTTCAGCAGCAATTGGGCGTGATCCCTGAAATCGATGGAATTATTCATCTTCTTGTAATAGAGTTCCAGCGATGTTTGAAGTTTATGGTCCAGGAAATCCCGGAAATAGCCAGCTGACACCTGGTCGGAGAGCTGCGGTTCCACATTGGGTGAAGCATTAAACCAAATCTCCAGGGGTGTTCCCGCAGTTGAGTTCGTGGCCAGCTGCAGATATTGAACTGTACGGGAATAACTGGCCTTCACGGAATTGTTTTCACTCAGTTTGTAATTTGCAGATATCCGGGGCTCAAGTGCGTTATAAAAATTGTAAAAATCACCGTCTCCATATACCATAGAATCAAGTACCTGGTAATTTTCATCGTAATTATAGACTGTGCCTGGTCCAACATTGTTGAACATGGAATAACGCAAGCCATAGCGAATGGCAAAGTTATCCCCCAGCTTTGATTCGCCGGAAACATACAATCCGCTTTCAAGGGAGTGATTATAGGGTAAAATGAGACTCTGATCAATGCCTCCGATACTGCTTCCAAGGATATCTCCCGGCTTTATGATATGATAGGTAGACGATAAACCAAAGCGTAAGGTATGATCCGGGTTCAGAAACCAGGTAAAATCCCCCTTAAAACCATAATCGTCAAGATTGGATTGCCAGTTAAAGTATTCCTCTGAATCCTCCGGGGTTCCCAGCTCATAGAAGTAATGAGAATTGACCAGCGTGAAGTTACTGAAGAGGTTGTTGTTGAAGATGTGATTCCACCTTAATGTAAAGGTCCGGTTACCGAAATCCATACCTGCATATTCCTTATTGGCATAGGTATCCTTTCCGGAATATCCCGACAGGTAAATCCTGTTCTTATCGTTGATGCGATAGTTCAACTTGCCGTTTAGGTCGTGAAAGAAGAGTCTGGTATCCTGCAGGGTCTCGTCTTTGGCAAAGAGCAGAAAGAGGTCCGCATAAGTTCTTCTTCCAGCCAGCAAAAAACTTACCTTATCTTCAACAATGGGGCCTTCCAGGGTAAGTCGGGAGGATATGGTACCAATGCCGCCACTTCCGCTGAACTGTTTACTGTTTCCATCCTTCATACGAACATCCAGCAAGGATGCCAGCCGGCCTCCTGAACTTGCAGGTATATCCCCCTTGTAGAGTTTCACATCTTTAATAGCATCATTGTTGAAAACGGAAAAGAATCCCATCAGGTGACTGGCATTGTACACTGTTGATTCGTCCAGAAGGATCAGGTTCTGATCACGTCCTCCACCCCTGACACTGAATCCTGATGAACCTTCACTGGTGACCTGAACGCCTGGAAGTAACTGGATGGCCTTGATTACATCGACTTCCCCAAGTAATGCGGGGATTTTTCGTATGGACTGAATGGGCAGCCGGATACTACCGGTTTCAAGCTCCGTAATATTTGAATTACTACGCTGTGAGGATATGGTGACTTCCTCCAGTTGTTGCGATAACTCAAACAGTTCCATATTCAGGACCATCTCGTCCTTCAGGTCAATGATCTTGCGTACTGTAGCATAACCTACATAGGAGAAAATTAGTGTATAGCTACCCGGTTCAAGTGAAAGTGCATAAAAGCCATATTCGTTGGTGCTGGTTCCTGTGCCTAACTCTTCAATGATAACATTGGCAGCAATTAGTGCCTCCCCGGTGGCCGCATCACGGACATAACCGTTTATTGTTGCTTTTCCGAAGCTCTCTGCAGAGATCAGGGAAATAATTAAAAGGAGTAGAATACTTATTCTGCGCATAAACTGCACCTCCAGGAAAAGTGCGACAGCTCTATTATACAATTTGACTCATGGCGTCAATAAATGCTTCTACCGATGCTGTAACAATATCAGTGGAAGCAGAGAATCCATAATAGACCACATTCTTGTGTTCTACCTGCATGTGAACCTTCCCCATATCATCGCTGCCCCTTGTAATGGCCTGGATCAGGAATTCCTCGATCCTAACCTTTTTATTCAGTATCTTTTTCACCGCAGAGATGGATGCATCCACAGGTCCGTTTCCTTCGGAAGTGGCTGTATGGCACTCCCCTTCCCAGAGAATGGTAACTGTTGAAATTGGTAATGTACCCTTGCCACAGAGCACCTGAAGTTTAGAAAGGTGAAGGTTTCGCTTGATGTCCCGGCTGCTCGATCCTGCCAGAATCTTCAGATCTTCATCCACAATCTCTTTCTTGGAGTCGGCAAGCACAAGGAATTCTTCGTAAATTTTATCCAGCTCATTCTTTTCGAAAGTATATCCCAGTTTCCCCAATCTGTGCTTTAAAGCTGCCCTTCCACTCCGTGCAGTAAGAAGAATGGAGGATTCATTGATTCCAACAGATTTCGGATTGATAATCTCATAGTTCTCTCTCCTTTTCAAAACTCCATCCTGATGAATTCCTGAGGAATGAGCAAAGGCATTTCTTCCAACAATGGCTTTATTGGGCTGAACAGGCATGCGCATGAGAGTTGAAACCAGCCTGCTGGTGCCGTAGATCTTCCTCGGATTGATATTGGAAATCAAGTTCAGGTGCTTGCGGCTTTTCATGATCATGACCACTTCCTCAAGGGAGGTATTTCCTGCCCGTTCCCCGATTCCATTCATTGTGACTTCAACCTGACGTGCTCCGTTAATCACACCGCTCATGGTATTTGCCGTAGCCATTCCCAGGTCATTATGACAGTGGGTGGATAAGATGGCCTTATCCATATTGCTCACATGATCAACCAGGTATTTGATTTTCTTTCCATACTCATCAGGAAGGGTGTATCCGGTGGTATCCGGTATATTGATGACTGTTGCTCCTGCATCTATCATTGCCTCCACCACCTGGGCAAGGTACTTATTGTCGGATCGACCAGCATCTTCGGCATAGAACTCAACATCTTCCACAAATGATTTGGCGTACCTGACAGCTTCGGCTCCCCTTTTGATTATTTCCTCCGGATTACTGTTGAGCTTATGATAGATATGATAGTATGATGTTCCAATCCCTGTATGGATCCTGCCCCGTTTTGCAAATTTCAGTGATTCGGCGGCCACTTCTATGTCCTTCTTAACAGCACGGGTGAGGGCGCAGATCACCGGTTCGCTAACAGCCTTGGATATCTCAATCACCGAATTGAAATCACCCGGACTTGAAATGGGGAATCCGGCTTCGATCACATCAACGCCTAGTTCCTCAAGTGCCTTGGCTACCTCAATTTTCTCAATGGTATTCAATTGACATCCGGGAACCTGCTCTCCGTCCCTTAATGTGGTGTCGAAGATGTAAACACGATCTTTTGCCATGATTTGCAGTTTTACAATTAAAATTAATGAACCACAAAAGAAGTAAATTAAATGCTAAAACATGCTATCCAACATGGGATTAATTCAAGGAAAAGTTTCAGGCAAACTCTTTTTTGAGTTCTTCGGTCCAGGCAGCGACCCGTTGTTTGTTCATGGAGCCCTGATTTTCATAGTCTATGGCCAGGCCTGCGAACTGATCTTTTCGTAAGGCTCTGGAACTCTCAAACTCATACCCTTCAGTGGAGGTAAAGCCTACCAGAACTGCTCCCTGTGCTTCCAGGATCTCTGCCATGATTCCCACTCCATCCAGGAAATTCTCAGCATATCCTTTCTGGTCCCCCAGTCCGAATAGTGCAATTTTTTTATTTTTCAGATCCATTTCTTCCAGGGCAGGCACAAATTCATCCCAGTAATTGGGTAGTTCACCATCAAACCAGGTAGGAACACCCATAATAATCTGGTCAAAAGAGAGAAAGAGATCTTCTGTAATCTCTTCGGCATTAAGCATTTCAATGGCAGGATCATTAAAGGCTTCCTGGATTTGGGCTGCTATTTTCCCTGTTTTCTTGGTATTAAAACTGTATATTATGGCGGTCTTATTCATTGCTTGGGATTAATAGTTCAACAGTTCAGTTGCAGCTTTTTTAATTCGCTCTAAATCGGGCAATACTGCTGCTTCAAGGATCCGGTTAAATCCAACGGGAGTGAAGGTGGATCCCACTCTTTTAACAGGACCGTCAAGGTACTCGAAAGCCATATCGTTGATCATGGCAGCAACTTCTCCACCGAAACCTCCGAAAACTTTGTCCTCATGCACCACAAGAACTTTACCTGTTTTCTTAATGGTGGCAAGAATTGCATCAGTGTCGAGTGGACTCAGTGAGCGAAGATCCAGCACCTCCACATCTGCGATACCATCCTTTGCCAGGGCATCTGCCAGGTCCACACATAAGGGTGTGGTATTTCCATAAGTAATTATACTCAGTTCGCTTCCTTCTCTTCTTATCCGGGCTTTCCCAAATGGAACTTCGAAGTCGTCCGGGATTGAAGTTGCCACCTTGGGTGAATTGTAGAGAGCCTTCGGTTCCATGAAGAGCGTTAATCCCCTGGAACGCATACTTGTTCTTAAAAGTCCGGCTGCATCATCAGCATAACTCGGGTATACCACCCTGGTTCCGGGCAAAGGGGTCAGGGATCCTTCGATGGTCTGAGAGTGATAAAGCCCGCCTCCGATATAACCTCCAGAAGCCAGTCGCACCGTGATATTGGGAGAGAACTGTCCTTTCGTTCGCCAGTATTCATGGGTGGTTTCCACGAACTGCTCCATGGCGGGCCAGAAGTAATCAGCGAACTCGGCACCTTCAACTACGATACGCAGTTTATCGTTGAATCTGCTCATCCCGTTGGCGGTCCCCATGATAAAATCTTCAGCGATCGGGCCATTGAAAACACGTTCTTTTCCAAATTCCTGCTGCATTCCCTTGGTAACATTAAAGATACCTCCTTTTTCTTTGTGAGCAACGTCCTGTCCCCAGATGAAGGTATCAGGGTTGTGACGAAATTCAGCCTTCAGAGTTTCATTCAGTCCTTCAATCAGTTTCTTGGGTTCTCCCTCAAACTGATGCAGACCTTCAGGATATTTCTCACTCTGATAGGGCTCAGGAATCACAAAGTCATGGATGGAATCAGGAGCAGGTTGTGGTGCATTCATTCCCACCTTATGGGCTGCCTTCACCACTGCTTTGGCATCATTTTCAATGGCTTCAAGTTCGGCTTCTGTGAAACGGTCATACCTGAGCAACAACCTCCTGAATTTGGCCAGGGGATCGTAATCATTGACATAGTTCAATTCGTAATCGTCCCGGTAGAGGTCGTGTCTGTCGGAATTGGAGTGGGAATGAATTCTGACACAATTTGCATGAACGATGACAGGGTGCTCATGTTCGGCCACATAGGCCTTAGCTTCAGTCATGGTATTCATGCTGTCGAATACATCTTTCCCATTGCAGTGAAAAATTTTCAGGTTCTTGAATCCTGAAAAATTATTTGCAACTTTCCTGTTGGCTGTCTGATCGGCTTTGGGAACAGAAATACCATATCCATTGTCCTGGAAGACAAAAATCACTGGAAGTTTCTCATTGCTTGCCCCATTAATAGCCTCATAAACATAGCCTTCGGAAACTGAAGATTCTCCCTGGGAACTAATGCTTACTCCGGGCACCTTGTATTTCTTCATGGCACGAGCCAGACCGACAGCATGCAGGGTGTGGTTGCCAGTGCAGGAAGAAACGTTATGGATGTTCCACTCCGGTTTGGCAAAATGATTTGACATATGTCTTCCGCCACCGGCCACATCCGTGTCCCTGGAAATCCCGTTCAGGATAAGTTCATCCGCAGTGAGCCCTGCTGAATGCGTGGTCAGCATATCCCTGTAATAGGGAAACAGGTGGTCATGTTCACGGTCAAAGATCTGACCGATGGCCAATTGGATTCCATCGTGCCCCGCATAGGGTGCATGATAGGACCAGCCTATGGCCTGTTTCAGATAGTTGGGGGCACGGTTGTCTATGGCCCGTCCTACCAGCATTAATTTAAGCCATTTTGCCAGCGTGTCTTTGTCTGTATGCTTTATACTGTATTTCTTCTTTGTTGACATTGTTGGTTATAATTTAAAATTACCAGTCGTGGGATCAAATGATTCAATATAGTCTCCCAGACGTTTTAGAAATGCGCCTCCAAGTGCACCATCGATTATTCTGTGGTCGTAAGTGAGGGATAACCACATCTTCTGCCTGATGGCAATAACATCTCCCATCTCAGTTTCAATGACTGCAGGTTTCTTCTTAATGGCTCCTACGGCAAGGATGGCAACCTCGGGCTGATTGATAATGGGTGTTCCGATATCGTTTTGAAAGGACCCGAAATTGGTCACTGTAAATGTTCCGCCACTGATATCATCGGGATTTAATTTATTGCTGCGGGCTGCTGATGCAAGTTCATTCATTTTTTTTGTCAGGCCGGTAAGGTTTAAAGCTCCCGCATCCTTGATATTCGGAACAATCAGATTGTTATCGGGCAGTGATACTGCAATACCAAGATTGATGTTTTTCTTTATGATAATAGTATCTCCATCCACTGAAGCATTGATGTGAGGGAAATCCCTCAGGGCTTTAACCGTTGCTTCCAGGAAAACAGGAAGATAGGTCAGTTTGACTCCCTCTTTCCTTAAAAAATCCTCTTTCACCCGGTTTCTCCAGTTGACAACTCCGGTAACATCCACTTCTATCATATTGGTTACGTGGGCCGAAGTTTGTTTGGACCTGATCATGTGATCGGCGATCAGCTTCCTGAGCCTGCTCATTTCAATGACCTCATCTCCATCACCGGAGCCAGGGGTCTTTTGCACAGGTGCTTTATCAGAGACCGGTTCAGGCTTTGGCACACTAAGGACGCTTTCCTCTGTGCTCGCAGGCGCTGGCTTAGTCCCGCCCCTGCTGTCCAGGTAGGCCAGCAGGTCTTCTTTCCGGACCCTGCCATTTAAACCACTCCCCTGGATGGAATCAAGTTCATCCTGAGAAACGCCCTCTTTCTGTGCAATGGTTCGTACCAGGGGTGAATAAAAACGATCCTGGTTGGAAACAAGCTTCGTATCTCCTGCTGTTGCTTCATCCGGAATTTGCTCAGGGCTAAGGCTTTCAGGCTCTTCATCAGACTCCGTATCACTGCCTGATGTATCGTCTCCATCCAGGCCGATAACAGCAATCACAGTTCCTACTGCCACAAGTTCATCCTGTTTGAAAAATATTTTCTTTACAATGCCCTCTACAGGTGATGGTATCTCAGAATCAACTTTATCGGTGGCAATTTCAAGCAGGACATCGTCCTCCTCTACTTTATCACCCTCTTTTACAAACCAGTTAGTAATTGTTGCTTCTTCAATACTCTCACCCATTTTCGGCATGATTATATCAAAATTTGCCATAATAGAATTCAATGAAAATGGTGAAGTATTAGATTTTTCGATGGTATAACAACCATACAAAGAAATTGTTTTTACTCTTCGCCTTCGAAAAGAATGTCCATGACCACTGGTGCATCTTTTGGCTGACGATCGGCTGCAGGGGACTTCTTTAAGCGTGCATATGCTATTCTGATATCAGGGTAACCCATATGAACCATCATAGATACCACGGAAAAGATTTTTGGACCCTGGGGAATGAGTACAATGGAGTATTCATTACGCAGGGGAAGAATGGTATTGATCAGACTCTGATAGGTCGTCTGAGCATTTCGGATCGGATAGGCAACCAGGTTCCTGATGGGTGCCTCATTAATTAATTTATGATTGTTAATAAATACTTTCTCGACAAACTTTTTCTCTGCCGGCGGATCCGCATAGAAAAGATAAAGCAAATCAGGATTGATTAATTTATAGATTGCTTCTGAAACTTTTTTCTCCTGACCGACTCCAAGGATAAGGGCGACTTTCTTTCCATTTGAAGGCCTGACTTCAGCTTTCAGAAAGTCAGATATCTCTTTTACTTTGCGAGATCCGGGCTGACGCACGTAGCTGGCCATGGTATAGGCTATTCGCAAGCGGACCTTTTCTTCTCCATCCTGCTTCTCATCAAACCATCTGAAAAATTCATAGTAGCACCTGGGCGACATGCTGGTGCAATCTATGGCCACATGGAGGGTCTTTTTAGAAAACCCATGAAATATTGCCTCCACATCGGGAAGGCCGGAAGCAAGAGGCATAAACTCAAACCCGCTTTCAATCAGATACTTACTATTTTCCTGGTATGAAAACTCTTTGATGGAGTTATGTGGCTCCAGGGCAATCTTCCTGCAGTCACAGTTCTCAAAACTTCGAGCTACTATGGTATTCCGCGATTCAAAACCCAGCGTAGTAATAAATAAGTCTGCTTTAAAATCAGCTATCTGAGCAGGATCTATATGCTTAATGGATGAAAGTTCCATGAGATACTCATCTTTCCCTACTAAGATAGAAGGAAAATTACAAGAGAGTAAAAATTAGTGGCTAAAGTTTCGGATTTGTTGCCGGAATATCAGAAATAGGCCCCGGGTGTTTATCTTCCATTGAAAACAAATCCATATCGGGCCACTGCTGAACCTTACCTACGCTCCCAAACATCAGTCCGGAAACATACCTGTGAATCCTGGATTGCTTATAGGTACTGGTATTTGTCATAACCACCCAGCTAACGCCATCGTTTTGACGGACGATCAGGGCAGATGAACCTGACAGATAACCGGTTCGCCACCATGTGCCATACCTGTCGCTTCCTCTCCAACCGAAAAGTCCTTTTCCGGCAATATTGGGATTCGACATGCTGATGATCGTTTCACGGGAAAGAATATCGGGCTGTCCATCAAAACCATCGATGGCAGTTATGAACTTGGCAAGTTCAGGTGCAGATGCTACCCAGCCTCCTGCCGGCCCCAGCAATTCCATATCATTGCCACCATAATAAATAGGAACAATTTCACCACTTCCATCCATGGCCCTGACAGTCATTTCCCCTGCACTGTGGTGGTACCTGACTTCGTTTGAATACTTCTCGTGATAGTAGCTTTTGCCAATGTGCATGTCATGGATCCCAATGGGTTTTAGCAGGTTCATTACCACATAATCCTGATAGGGCATCCCACTTTTCTCCTCGATTACCTTTCCAAGGATGGCGTAACCCAGATTGGAATAGCTATAGCGGGTTCCCGGTTTATAATTGAGATCACGTTTGAGTGTATACTGCAGGATGTGGTCCAGGGAAGCCGGAGCCGGGACCCCCATTTTCCTGGCAATATACAGCGGGTTGAACAATGGATCTCCTGCATATCTTGACCATCCAGCTGTATGATTCAGGAGGTGGCGCACTGTGATATCTTCAACCCTTGGATCTGCATAGTTCCAAAAAAGCGAATCACTTAGAATGCCCGTCTCTCCAAAAACAGGATCATTCAGATCCAGATACCCTTCCTCATATAGTTTCATAATAGCCACAGCTGTAATCAACTTTGATACAGATGCGATCCGGAACAGGTGCCCGGGCTTTACCTCCTCACCCGTTTCACTATTGGCCGTGCCAAATCCTTTGGCATAAACCAGACGCTCATCTTTGGTAACAGCCAGACTTGCACCCTCAATTTTCCAGCGCTTGATAAAGGCTTCCACCTGTCTGTCAATGCTCTCTGTCTCATCAAAGTCAGAGTATGTATTGTCAAGCAGCAGAGAAAACGGAACCTCCTCATCAGTCAGCAGGGAGGGATATCCCTTATCAGAAAAGGTCAATGCTATTTCCCCAAAATAGAGGAACCCAAAGAGAGAAATAAATATTAGAATCTTTTTCACAAACAATAAAATTGGAACTTGCTAAGTTCGTTTTCTATAACAAAGTTATTGTAAAATGAGTTCGGATAGGGATTGTTCACCTCACGGCTTATCAACTATACAGGAAACGAGTCACATCATGCAGACAATAAGTGTGTTACATGTGTTTTTCGGTGAATGCGAATGGTTGTTAATATCTTACCGCAAAGGTCTCTTCGCATAAAAAAACATGCTTTAGTAGAGAAATTTCTGACCATTGATAATTCATTCGAGGCAGTTGGTCAAAAGAATTTACCCCTTAGCTGATGGGCCTAAAACACGAATGGGAGCCAAATTTGCATCTGGTTCCCATTCCGCTTGTTAGATACCGTAGTCTCTAATTCGCGCCAAGCTACGGTTATTATGGTCGTCTTACATTGCCGAAGCTCTGTAATCCCTTCGCTGCCCGACGAATCGAACAACTTGCACCGCTGTTGTCCATAGACAATGCCAATGCTCAACTGTTTCCAACTTCCACCGCGTTTTCAGGTACTCTACGGTTTCCGTTTCGAATCTCACTTCATGCCTGTGACAGCAGTCCGCGTATTCCAGTTCACAGTCCGACCCGAGGATCGGGAGAACAGCATCAATACCTGATTAGCTGCTCGCGTGACTCATGTTCACACTACCAGGTTGCCCTGGCGGCTAATGAACTTAATCATTTAAAGAACTGAGTGGCCTTTTATCGCTCACTTGGTAATACCAAAAATATATGCTTTGTAGCATTGCTGCAAGAAAAATGCATCGAAGAATTGAACATTGAATGAACAGACTTTATTAACAATTAGTTAATCTCTTGTTAATTGGAAATTCCATGTAATTATTTTACAAGCGCTTAGGCCATCAGGCATTTGGAGGGACCTGTTGAAATCTCCGGGCTTTTTCTAGAATAATGTCCCGGGAGACATATGCTCATAGGGTTCGATCATGGATGGATCTGCCGGGTCTGCATGGGGAGAGGAGAGCCTCGTATTAACTGTATATGCCTCTAATTCAGAATCTTCATAAGGGATTAGCATTTTCTTTCTATTCAGAAGTGAAGGTTCTCCGGAAATCCATTCAAGCTCTGTCTCCTTGTTTAAAATGACTGGCATCCTTTTTTTTGTGTTGTGAATTTTGGCCATCAATGGGTTCGCTTCGCATGTGATGATTGAACAGCTTTTCCGGCTCTCACCATCAAGGGGATCTGTCCAGGTATCGCAGAGGCCGGCAAAAACAAAGGGTTCGCCACTTTTCAAAGAGATATACCAGGGAATTTTTACCCCATTTACAAGCTGCCATTCAAAAAAGCCTCCCGCAATAATCAAACAGCGCCCCCTGTTTAATGCTTCCCTGAAGGACGGTTTTTCATGCAAGGATTCCGACCGCGCATTATAGGTACCTGAGCTGATTCTTTCAGCTTCCTCCCGGTTCCGGCTCCAGGCAGGGATCAATCCCCATTGCATTAGCTGGATCCGCCTGGAATCTTCCTGGGAAATTACAGGAATTTCAGGATTGCTGAATGCCCTGTAGAAGTAGTTGAAATCAAAATCATACAGTGCAGAGCTATCTACCCTGAATCTATCCTCGATGGCTTTCCTGGTGAGGTGTATTTCAATTGTAAAACACAAAGCAAAACAATTTAAGGGATAGAAAACATAAACAAGTCTTCATAGCTCAATGGAAAAGTTAAAAGTTAAACAATTTTTAAATATGATTTGTTAATTGATGGAATACTCCAGAATGAATCAGCAAAGCACCATATTGCCCTATTTTCCTCTGAGTGTTTTTCTCTTTCCCGGGGAAGACATGCCTTTGCATATTTTTGAGCCTCGCTATAAACAACTTATCAATGATGCCCGCACCCTTGGAATTACCTTTGCCCTTCCCTTTGTGCTTGAAAAGGAAATACAGGAATTCGGATGCGAAGTCAGGTTGAAAGATGTGGTGGCTGAAAAGGAAGACGGAAATATGGTTGTTGTTGTTGAATCTGTTTCTATCATCGAGATTGCCAGTTATAACAGTCGCCTCGAAGGGAAACTTTATGCCGGAGGGAAGGTTCGTCGAATCCCATGTGATGATCTCGTAATAAGTAAGGAACTATTGGATTTGATTAGTAGTTACAGAGACTATTATGACCGGGATTTTCTCAGTTCCTGTGGTTCTGAACCAATTTCACGAAAAGACCTGATCGTCGCACTGAACCTCTCATCAGATGAAAAATACAAGTTCATATGCATGCCCGATGCAGAACAGAGAGAGGGCTTCCTTGCTGGACAACTTCGTTACCTCAGCATGATCAGGAAGCAGGAGGCTCTTCTGGGCGATGATTTTGGTTTAAACTGATCCGTTTCAGACGCTCCATATCCTGCTTCAGGCCTGCAACAGTCCGAACCAGTTGGTTTTCAGGTATTACCGGCTCAGGAATTTCATGACTTATAAAGTGAATAAATTTCCAGATTTCCTTGATCCCGTTCACATGGATTTCATAGGGTTCATAAAGGGGATTCAATGAGTAAAGGATTACTTTTCCCTCTTCCTCTATCCTGTTTTCAATGATTTTGAAAACGATCCCTTCGTCCATAGTCAGCACCACACAGGCCTCACCTGTCTTCAGCTCTTTCCAGTCCACCACATACTCACCGGTGATCCAGGCCTTTTCCGGAATGGGGAGCATGGAATCACCCTGAAGCTGAAAAGTCCTGTATTTCTTTTCCCCGGAGAGAAAGGGAAGTTGAAATACCTGAAGCTCACTGATGTATTCAGGATCGGAAAAACCATTGGTATACCCTGCCTGGGCTTTCACAGGCACCAGCTCGATGTTCTCCTGGTTATGTTCATTTACCGTAGAGGCCAGCACGCGCAGGTTCCCTCCCCTCAGGAATACATCTTCTCCCTGTTCAAGCTGGCGCAACTGGGTCTCACTCAACTTTGACAGATTCACTTTAAGCAAGGTGTCAACGGCAATATTATAGTACTCTGAAAAGAGAATGAGCACATCCAATCCGGGCTGCGACACCCTGTTTTCATAACCACTTAATGTGGATCGCTTCATTTGAAGCCTTGTAGCCACTTCATCCTGGGTGAAGTTTTTACGTTTTCTCAGCAGTTTAATATTGGCATCAAAATACATGTTAAAATCATATGAATGGTTGTAAAAAACAGGCTGTATGATTATATTGTAATCATAATATTGATTATATTCTAATCAAAGATAAGAAAAAAAATGATACGAAGTGTAGTACATATGGATCTGGATACGTTTTTTGTATCCGTAGAGCGCTTGATGAACAGCGGGCTTGAAGGGAAGCCTGTGATCATTGGCGGGATGTCGGACCGGGGTGTTGTATCCAGCTGCAGTTATGAAGCCAGGCAGTTTGGAGTGCATTCGGCCATGCCCATGAAGATGGCACGCTCACTATGTAACGAGGCCATTGTAATCAGGGGGGATATGGATGCTTACAGCAGGCATTCCAGGATGGTCACCGATATCATTGCAGAAGAGGCTCCCATGTATGAGAAGGCATCCATTGACGAACACTACCTGGATATAACGGGGATGGATCGCTTTTTTGGATGTATGCAGTGGACCCATGAACTGAGGCAGCGCATTATCAAAGAGACGGGCCTGCCCATTTCCTGCGGACTTTCCACGAATAAAACGGTTTCAAAAATTGCCACCGGCGAGGCCAAACCCAATGGGGAGATCGAGATTCCCGACGGCAATGAGAGGGGCTTCCTCTCCCCTCTTTCCATTCGGAAGATCCCCATGATCGGAAACCGCACCTTCCACCTGCTACGTTCCATGGGCATTGCCACCATCGGCACCCTGGGACAGATTCCCATGGAGATGATGGAGAGCCTGCTGGGAAAGAATGGCCTGGTCATCTGGAAAAAAGCCAATGGCATCGACCCCACTCCCGTGGTCCAGTATTCCGAACGGAAGTCCATTGGGAGCGAAAGAACCTTTGAGCGGGATACCATGGATATGGCAGGCTTGCACGACCTGCTTACCTCTATGGTGGAGAAGCTGGCCTTCCAGTTGCGTAAGGAGGAAAAACTTGCTTCCATTGTGACCCTTAAGATCCGTTATTCAAATTTTGACACCCACACCCTGCAGAAACGAATTTCTTACACCTCTTTTGATCATGTGCTGATGCCAGTTGCCAGAGAGTTGTTCGATCGCCTTTACCAGCGCCGCATGCTGATCCGCCTGGTGGGGGTCCGCCTCTCCGGACTGATCAGGGGTGTTCAGCAGTTGAACCTGTTTGAGGATACTCCGGAGATGGTGCATCTTTATCTGGCTCTGGATAAACTGCGCAGGCGCTACGGTCCCGATTCGGTTAAAAGGGCCAGCGGCATCCAGCTTCGCGACCTGGAGGAAAGGATCGCCCGGTCTCAACAAGAACCAGGCACCCCCTCTCCGGAAAATCGTCAGCAGATTGACAACCTCAAGAACCGTCGATTCAGATATTGGCACAGGTAAAGTGTATTTAAACTGTCACTCATATTATAGCCTGAGATACGGAACCATGGCTGTGGAGACATTGGTAGAGCAAGCAGCAGCAGCAGGGATAGATGCGCTGGCTCTGACCGATATTAATAATTCCACGGGCATGGTCGACTTTATAAGATCCTGCCATCAGAACGGAATTCATCCCATGGGAGGAATCGAATACCGAAATGGCGATCACCACCTCTATACGGGCATTGCGCGAAACTCCACTGGTTTCAGGGAGCTGAACAGCTTTCTTTCCTATCACAACCTGTCGGGGCTCCCGCTGCCCGAACGTGCCCCACCCCTGGAGGATGTATGGTTCATCTATGATTTCAATGACAATCCCTGGCGGAAGAAGAAAGGAGAGAGAGCTAAATTGCGCGAGCAGGAGCTGATTGGAGTACGGCCTGGCGAGGTAAACAAGCTACTTACTTCCCGCTGGAACCAGGAGCCTTCAAGACTGGTAATCAGGCACCCGGTAACTTTTCAGCATAAACATGACCACGCCCTGCACCGGCACCTGAGGGCCATTGACCACAACATCCTGCTGAGCCAGTTGAAGCCGGAGCAGATGGCACAGGAGAGTGAAGTACTGCTCTCGCCCGATCTGCTGCGCTGTGCCTACGATGAAGTTCCCCACATCCGGAGGAACACCGAAAAGATCCTGAAAGATTGCCGGATCGATTTCGATTTTACCACCGTCAAGAATAAAAAGACTTTTACCGGCACGGCCCAGGACGACAAAGTTCTGCTTGAAAAACTGGCCATGGATGGAATGGAGTATCGCTATGGAAACAGGAACCGGGAGGCTCTGAGACGGATCAGGCATGAACTGGAGATCATCGACCGGCTCGGATTTTCTTCCTATTTCCTGATTACCTGGGATGTGATCCGCTATTCCATGTCCAGGGGCTTCTACCATGTGGGAAGGGGCAGCGGTGCCAACTCCATTGTTGCCTACTGCCTGCGGATCACTGATGTGGACCCCATCGACCTGGACCTTTATTTCGAACGTTTTATCAATCCCAAAAGGACCAGTCCACCCGACTTTGATATTGACTTTTCATGGAAGGAGCGGGATGAGGTGCTGGACTACATATTTAAGAGGTATGGGCGAAAACATACCGCATTGATCGGGACCATTTCCACCTTCCGGGACCGCTCCATCTTCCGGGAGCTGGGCAAGGTCTATGGCCTGCCCAAAGAGGAGATCGACCTGCTGGTAAAAGATCCCGTGAGTGAGCTGAACGAAAATCACATTACCCGGAACATTTACGAGGCCGGCAGCCGCCTGATGGACTTCCCCAATCTCAGAAGCATTCATGCCGGCGGGGTGCTGATCTCGGAAGAACCCCTGACCACCTATACTGCGCTGGACATGCCCCCAAAAGGATTACCGACCACCCAGTGGGATATGTATGTGGCCGAAACACTGGGCTTCGAGAAACTGGACATTCTCAGTCAGCGCGGCATCGGGCATATCAAGGAGTGTGCGGAAATTGTCCGCCGGAATCGAGGAATTGAAGTGGATGTGCACCGGGTGGATGATTTTAAAAAGGACAGGAAAGTATTGAAGCAACTAAAATCGGGTGAGACCAACGGCTGCTTCTATATTGAGAGTCCGGCCATGCGGGGCCTGCTTACCAAACTTCGCTGCGACAGCTACCGCACGCTGGTGGCAGCCAGCTCCATTATCAGGCCGGGTGTGGCGCAATCGGGGATGATGCGTGAGTATATACAGCGCTTTCATCGTCCCGATTCCTTTGAATACCTCCATCCCATTATGGAGGAGCAGTTGCAGGAGACCTTCGGAGTGATGGTTTACCAGGAGGATGTGATCAAAATCTGTCACCACTTTGCCGGCCTGGACCTGGCAGATGCGGATGTGCTTCGCAGGGCCATGAGCGGGAAGTACCGTTCCAGAACGGAGTTTGACCGGATTGCCGGCCGGTTTTTTGAAAATTGCCGCCTGCGGGGCTATCCCGATGAGCTCACCCGGGAAGTATGGAGGCAGATCAGCTCCTTTGCCGGTTACTCTTTTTCCAAGGCCCACTCGGCCTCTTTTGCTGTGGAAAGCTTTCAGTCGCTCTACCTGAAAGCCCACTACCCCCTGGAGTTCATGACTGCCGTAATAAATAATTTTGGAGGATATTACCGTACCTGGGTCTATTTTAATGAAGCACGCCGCTGGGGTGGAGTTATTCATCTTCCCTGTGTGAACCGGAGCAATAATAAAACTTCCATAAACGGGAAGGATATCTTCATTGGCTTTATCCATATTCAGAACCTGGAACAGCAGGTGGCGGGGATGATTACCGGGGAGAGAGAGCTAAACGGGCCATTCAGCAGCCTGGAAGATTTCCTGGAACGCGTGCCCATTGGCCTGGAACAGGCGATTATCCTGATCCGCATTAATGCCCTGCGCTTCACGGGGAAAAGTAAAAAAGAGCTGTTATGGGATGCCCACCTGGTGTTGGGGAATCGCAAAAAAAGGGACCCCATCAAGGAGCTGTTTCCCGTGCAGAAGCGGGAATTCACCCTGCCCAAGCTGGAACAGACCTCACTTGAGAACAGCTATGATGAGCTGGAGCTTCTCGGGTTTGCAGTGACCATTCCTGCATTCGAGCTGCTTCAGACTTCCTTCCGCGGGGAGATCCTGTCCAGGCAAATGATGGAACACCGGGGCAGAAAAGTACGCATGCTGGGAAACCTGGTTACCATTAAAAATGTCCGCACCAGGCAGAAACAGTGGATGAATTTCGGCACTTTTCTGGATGTGGAGGGTGAATTCTTTGATGTGGTCAACTTTCCGGATTCTCTGAAGCGTCACCCTTACAGGGGGAATGGAATCTACTTGCTTTATGGTGAAATTACCGAAGAATTTGGGTTTCCGGGGATGACGGTGGAGAAGATGGCAAGACTCCCCTACAAACCCGATCCCCGTTACTAGGAGTCCAGCCTCTTGATATTCAAGATCCCCTTCACCTTCTTCAGCTTGCGTACAAGCGCTTCAAGGTGCTGGGTATCCTTTACAAGCAGGGTGATGCTGCCCTCGAACATACCATCGTTTGACTCAATGGAAATAGATCGCATATTCACCTGCAGATCTTTGGAAACCACATCCGAAATATTGCTGACAATCCCCAGGCTGTCCATTCCGGTAATAAGGAGTGTAACCGGAAAAAAAGCACCTTTTTCACTGCTATTCCAGCGTGCCTTAACTACCCTGTAACCATAACGGGAAAGCATCTCCTGTGCATTGGGACAGTTGGTCCGGTGTATGGTGATCCCTGAACTGATGGTTACAAAACCGAATATGGCATCTCCCAGAATGGGTTTGCAGCAGGGTGCCAGTTTGTAATCTACATTGGCCAGCTTCTCATCGATTACCAGGAAGTCGCCCGATTCCCTGGAGGCGGTTTTCATCAAGCGATCGACCGACTCCTCCCCGATCTTTTCTGGTTTTGTTTCGACAGACCTCTCACTGGCAGTAAGCAACTCCTTGATTTGCAGGAGATCCACCTTTTCGGTGGCCACATCGAAATACAGGTCGGTGGCATCCCTGTATTTAAAGTGCTGGATCACCTTTCTGATACTGCTGTCGTCAAATTCAACTTTCCAGTTTCGGAATCTCCTTTTTAGAATTTCCTTGCCATGTTCAGCCTCTTTCAGCTTGGCCTCCTTAAGAGCCTGTTTTATTTTTCCCTTGGCCTTGGAAGTCACGACCACATTGAGCCAGTCTATTTTGGGTTTCTGACTCTTGGATCTCAGAATTTCAACCTTGTCACCGTTTCTGAGCCGGTAGCGGATGGGTACGTTTTTTCCATTGACACGTGCTCCGGCACAGGTGGCCCCCACATCTGTGTGAATATCAAATGCGAAATCCAGGACCGTCGCATCCTCTGGAAACTTCTTCAGATCGCCATTGGGAGTAAAAACAAATATCTCCTTGCTGAACTGGCTTAACTTCAGATCCTCCATAAAGTTTGAAGCATCCATTTCCGAATTTTCAAGTGTCTCCCTTACCCGTTCGATCCACCGGTCAATACCGGCCTGTCCTTTGATGCCTTTGTATTTCCAGTGGGCTGCCAGGCCCTTCTCGGCAATCTCATTCATTCTTGCGGTTCTGATCTGAACTTCCACCCAATCACCTCCAGGAACAACCACAGTGGTATGCAAGGATTCATATCCGTTGGACTTGGGTGCAGAGATCCAGTCGCGCAGGCGCTCCGGATTGGGTTGATAATGATCTGTAATCAGACTGTAAACCTTCCAGCAATCCGCTTTCTCCTTTTTTAAAGGAGTATCGATGATGATCCGAATGGCAAATTTATCGTAGACCTCCTCAAAATCCACCTTCTGCTTCTTCATTTTACGCCAGATGGAAGAAATGGCTTTGGGCCTCCCCTTGATCTCGGCCCGGAACTTTTCCCGTTCAAGGTCTTCCTGCAGGGGTTGAATAAACTCCTTGATGAAACGATCTCTTCGCTGAGTGGAAGCCTTGAGCTTTGCAGCGATTGAGTTGTACTCTTCAGTTTCCAGAACACGCATGGAGATGTCTTCCATTTCAGACATCACATTATACAATCCAAGCCTGTGAGCCAGTGGAGAATAGATAAACCTTGATTCACAGGAGAGTTCGATCTGCTCCTTTTCCCTGAGGATCTCCATCTGCCTCATGAGGTAGAGCCGCTCTGCAATTTTTACCAGGATGACACGAAAATCCGTTGCCAGTGTCAGAATCAGGTTTCTCATGTTCTCGGCTTGCCCCTGCGTGGCAGTGGTATCCAGATTGCTGATTTTCAGGAATTCCTCAATCACAGTGGCTGTTCGTTCTCCAACGGCCGATCTGACCTTCTCCCTTGAAGGAGGATTCATATCAACACAATGTAAGAGGAGGGCAGCTGAGACCCCAATGGCATCCATACCCAGCTCCTTTACTGCCATCTGTGCCAGTCCTGCGGAGAATTTCACCAGGGGTATCCCATTGAACTGCTGTTTCTCCCCTGAATGTTCCATCAGGAAGGCAAAGGACTTTTTCACCAGTGCAAGTGAACGTTTATCGTACTCCTCACCACAAATACGCATCAGTTCCCTGAACTCAGCCAGGATCTCCTTCTGAAGCACTTTGGAATATTTTTCAATGATATCCATGCAGAATGCTTTGCATGGCAAAAGTAATTAATTTATGCAGGGAAATACAACTTCAAAAGTGGAGCCTTTGTTCGGGGAACTTGTAAGGGTCAGCTCTCCGTTATGAATCTTAATAAATTCCCGGACCAGGGTCAAACCCATTCCGGCTCCTTTTTCATTGGCAGTCCCTCTGCGGCTCCCTCCCCCGTTTTCAATCACCTTCCTTGCCTCTTCTTCGCTCATGCCGACGCCCTGGTCGCTTACCCAGAACCGGACCATTCCTTCAAGCCTGCTAAGCCCGACGATAATAGATCCTCCCGGATTTGAAAATTTGATTGCATTGGAAATCAGATTTCGATAAATGGTCTCCATCATGATTCTGTCGGCAGAGCAAGAGATGGTCTCTTTGATATCTTTTACTATTTCCAGTTCCTTGTTCTTAGCTGTTTCACTGTAGATCAAAAGGCAATTACTTATAAGTGTATTTAGCTTCACCTCTTCCGGATGGTAGTTGGAAGCGCTTTCTTCCAGGCGAGACCAGTGCAGGAGGTTCTCCAGCAATTCCAGAGAATAGGAGGCTGAATTCTTCAGGTTTCCCAGTAGTCTTTTCCTGTCTATTTCCACCTTCTGGTCTCCCTCTATCCTGTTCAATACCTCCACGGCAGTTAACTGGTTTCCGATGGTACCCCTCAGGTCATGTGCAATGATGGACATCATCCTGTCCTTGGTTTTATTTACCTGGTCAAGTTTCAGATTTTGTTTTGTAATGACCAGGTTCTTTTCTTCCAGCTTAAGAGAAGCATTTCTATGGCGACGCATGAAGTACAGGACAAGGATCAGGCCCAGCAGTAACACGACGGCAATGACCAGGCTTGAGTAGAATATTGTTGTCCTTTTCTTTACCAGCAAATGATCCAGGTTGGATTGCATCCTCAGGTTTTCAATTTCCTGCTGAAGTGTCTTGGATCGGGTCCGGAACTCCATTTCCATGGCAGCTTTGGCAATGGCCTCATCCATCAGGCTGTCCACATAAAGATGGTGCTGCATAGCATATTGGTAGGCCGAGCGAAAGTCGCCTCTCTCGACCGCAATATCTCTCTTTAGTTCATATGCTTCTGCAATATACTCTGCGGCATGTATCTCCTTTGCAAGTTTAAGAGCAATATCGGCCGCTCGCTCAGCCTCGTGAAAACGTTCTTGTTCCGAATCGATGGCTCCCAGGCCCAGGTAACACCGTATCAGACCATCGGGATCATCCAGTCTTTCCTTAATCGGAATGGCCATGTCCAAAAGTTCAACGGCCCTGCCATATTCTCCCAGCATAGAATAGATATCAGCCAGGTGGATGTGACAATTGGATATGGCACGGTCGTCTCCCAGTTCCATTTTAATCTCCAACCCCTTCTGCACAAAATCAAGTCCCCTTTCAGGCTCACCCTTATCCGCATAATTGGTACCTATATTGATCAGACAGTTGGATGTCTGAACGGGATCATTAAGCGACCTGCTTACCTCCAGGGAACGATGATAGAGATTTGATGCTTCATTGTAATTACCTATTTTATTATGTATTACCCCCGAGTTGGACAGACAGAGTGAAATATTATGCTGGTAATTGTTTTGTTCCGCAATCTCAAGTGCCCGGTCAAAATACTCCAGAGCCCTTTCATATCTCCCCAGGTAGACAAAAAGATTACCCATATTGATATAGGCCTGGGAAATATCAAAGGCATCCCGGACTGAATCCAGATAAACTACCGACTCCTGATATACAGACAGAGCCTCCAGGTAATCGCCTTTATTCTTATGGATAATTCCGATGTTGTTAAGGCAACGGCTTACTCCTATATAATTGTTATTCCTCTGGTAGTAATCCAGAGCAGTCTCATAATGATTCATAGCCTGCTCGTAGTCAGCCCGGAACAAATAAACATTGCCTTTTTGCTTAATCGTCTCAAAGAAAGCAGGGTGATCATCCGCCTCATTAAAAAATGCCAGTGCCCGGTCATAATACAGAAGCGCCTGGTCGTAATGGCCGCAACGGGTATTGATCTTACCCCGTATCTTATAATAGAGGCCCATGCCTCTTACATTTTCTAGGCGCTCTGCAATCTCTTTTCCTCTTTCCAGATAGGAGTATGAAAGCAGGGTATCCGTTGAGCCTATCTCCCGGGCAAGCTCAAAGAGAACCCGCATTCTGGTGGAATCGGCCGCATGCTTCTCGATTTGAGATTTCAGACTATCAAGTTTTTGCTGATCTGCAGCACATATACATGCGGAGAAAAATAACAGGGTAGCTATGAAGAGGGTTCGGAGCAACAACATAAAGGTCTGTTTGCTGGGATAAATGTAAGAAATTTTATTCCCTTCAAAATTTTCAATCATATTTGTATATCTAAAAAATCAAGCATGGCCAGAAAAATACCCATTCCTCATACCTATGTAATAGTTTTCGCTTTTATTGCTGCAGCAGTCGTGCTTACATGGATATTGCCCGGGGGTGAATTTGACAGAGAACTAGTGGATGTGAATGGAACCATGCGGGAAGTCATCGTAGAAGGGTCTTTCCACGATGCTGAGAAACATCCTCAAACCTGGCAATTGTTCAGTGCCATGTTTGATGGATTCGCAAATAAGGCCGACATCATTGTATTTATATTGATCATCGGAGGAGCTTTCTGGATTATGAACGACAGCAGGGCCATTGACGTGGGGATCCAGTCCTTCCTGCGAAAAGTCAGAAAGCTTGAGCGCTACAGTTTCTTCAGGCGCCTGGGTGTGGACAATATGATCATCACCCTTATCATGTTAGTATTCAGTATGTTTGGGGCCACTTTTGGAATGAGTGAAGAAACCATTGCCTTTATCATCATCTTTGTTCCGCTGGCCATTTCCATGGGCTATGACTCTATTGTCGGACTTTGCATGTGCTTTGTAGGAGCCGGTCTTGGATTTGCAGGAGCCCTGCTAAATCCCTTTACAATTGGCATTGCGCAGGGACTTTCCAGCCTGCCCCTGTTCTCTGGGATTGAATACAGGCTTTTTGTCTGGTTTGTAATTAACGTGGTTGGGATCACCTGGGTATTGCGTTATGCTGCGCGTATCAGAAAGAATCCCAAGGCTTCACCCGTATATGAATCCGACGGCTACTGGAGAAGCAAAGAGGGAATTGATCTGGATGAGCTGGAGTACAGGACCCCCCCAATGGCCTGGATCACTTTCGCCATCCTGCTATGTGGAATGATCGTTTTTGCCATCTTGGAACCAAGTTCTACTCTTCGTATTGGAAACAGCGAGTACACCTTTGCTTTTCTGCCTGTCATTTCAGGCCTGTTTGCTGTTACGGGAATCGTGACGCTCCGGAAATCAGTTCACTTCTTTATTCTGAACATGCTGGTTTTTACCATTATTTATCTGATTGTGGGGGTTATGGGATACGGATGGTTTGTAAAAGAGATCGCCACACTCTTTCTGGTGATGGGCATATTTTCGGGCATGGCCATGAATAAAAGTGCCAACCATATTACGAAGCTCTTTATAGAAGGAATGCGTGATATTCTTTCTGCTGCAGTGGTGGTTGGACTTGCGGGGGGCATCCTGGTGATCCTGGAGGATGGAAAGGTCATCGACTCCATGTTGTACAGTATTGCACAATCCATGCAGGAGTTTGGCAAGCTTGCCTCGGTGAGTATGATGTATTTAATTCAGACCCTGATTAATGTTGTGATTCCCAGTGGCTCGGCCAAAGCGGCCCTGACCATGCCCATCATGTCCCAGTTCTCCGATCTTATAGGTGTGTCAAGGCAAGCTACGGTCATGGCCTTTCAGCTGGGTGATGGCTTTACCAACATGATTACCCCCACCTCACCAGTACTCATCGGTGTATTGGGTGTGGCTAAAATTCCCTATGAAAAATGGCTGAAGTGGGTGCTGCCATTTATGGCTATCCTGATCTTCCTGGGATGGCTGCTGCTCATCCCCACCGTAAGCATGAATCTGAATGGTTTCTAAGTCTCCGCCCGGACCTCTTATCTGAAACTGATCCCAATACCCACCGACTGCGTGGCATAATAGGTATAGGTAAAATCATAGTGGAGGGTAAGTACCCCCAGTTTGAGCCTTGCTCCCACATTTAGCCGCAGGTTATTGAAATTCTTATATGAGAGTTCTATGGGATCTTCAGCAATCTCGTAGGTAACTTTTCCATAATCGGGGCTGCTCTCATCCAGAATAACGGTACTGATGGGATAATGGCCTTCTGCCATCAGATCAACCATGGAACTGGCATAACCTATTCCCTCATAAAATGAAATCACCGGAAAGGTCTGGGAAGCGATCAGGTTCATGGTCCACCCCTCCACTTTCATTGTAAGAAACTGATCATCCCAGTTATAGTCGGGATAGGGATCCACCTCCACAAGTGGCTGAGGTTCAAGCACGATATGAACAGATGAAGTTACTTTCGTATATCCTCCCTGGGCGCTGATGTCCAAAAACTTAAGATCCTTAAGAAAGGGTAGCCACTGTGAAATGGAGTGCTTTCCTCCCACCCCCCAGAGTCCGATTTCCCCGTAATCCTGGTATCCCACCATGGGAATAAAGCGGACAGATACGTCCGTTCCAAAGGGCAGTCCCACGCTCAGCTGAGCCATGGGAAGCGGAAAAAAATCTACCCCTGCTCCATCGGGTACGGTAAAACGGGCATATTCCACTTCCTGCATATTTCCACCTCCCATGTCTACCATTTGAGAATATGAGATGGCCGGACGAGGATCCTGTTCACCTGCAATGGTGGGTGCCACAGTACCGGGGTCCGGTACAATGGTGCCATTCAGTTCCAGGTCAGCCAGGTCAAAAGAAAGTGCAGACGATGGAGCCTTTGCCCAGCTTACGGTGGCCGTTATATCCAATCCTCCCAGCTGATGTGGTCTGGCTGTATTGTACCAGCCGGCATTCAGGTCCGATCCAAGGATATTGGCATAGGGTTTAAGATACTCCTGCAAAATGACTTCTGCATCATCAATACCACCATAAATATAATCCATTGAGAGTGTCTGGGAAAAGAGTGGTGTCAATATCCCCCCGCCCAAAATGGCTAATACGATCTGTGCCCTTATTGCGATTCGTTTCATCATAATATGCTTTATGCGGGGTCAAAATTAAAAAAAACCTAAATTTGTCATCATGTCTCCCGCGTTCCAGTTTCCCAACCAACCTCTTGCCGATCGCTTGCGTCCAGTGAGCCTGGATGATTACATCGGACAGGAACATCTTGTGGGTCCCAATGCAGTTATACGTAAAATGGTGCTCTCAGGTTCCCTTAGTTCATTTATTTTATGGGGCCCCCCCGGAGTGGGCAAGACGACCCTGGCCAGCATTATCTCTAAACAGCTTGATCGCCCTTTCTATAGCTTGAGTGCTGTACAGTCAGGCGTGAAGGATGTCAGGGAGACCATTGACAAGGCAAAAAAAAACCAGTTCTTCAACCAGCCCAATCCAGTCCTGTTTATAGATGAGATCCACCGCTTCTCAAAATCACAACAGGACTCCCTGCTGGGTGCTGTGGAACAGGGCATCGTAACCCTGATCGGGGCAACCACGGAAAACCCCTCCTTTGAAGTGATATCGCCACTGCTTTCACGGTGCCAGGTCTATATCCTGAATTCACTGTCGAAGGAAAACCTTGAAGCTCTGCTGCAACACGCCCTGGAAAAAGATCCCTATTTAAAAAAACTGAAGATTGATATTCAGGAGAATAATGCAATGTTGCAATACTCAGGCGGAGATGCCAGAAAGCTTTTAAACACGCTTGAGCTTGTTGTCAAATCAGAGAGTTCGAGCGAGGAATTCAATACGGACCAGATCATTATAATTTCAGATGATATGGTTACCGACCGTCTCCAGGAAAACATGGCCCTGTATGATAAGAATGGGGAGATGCATTACGATATTATCTCAGCTTTCATCAAATCGGTGCGTGGGAGTGATCCGGATGCGGCGGTTTACTGGCTGGCCAGGATGCTGGCAGGTGGTGAAGATGTAAAGTTCATTGCCCGCCGCCTTGTAATTCTCGCATCGGAAGATATCGGACTGGCCAATCCAAATGCCCTGCTTATGGCGACCAACTGTTTTCAGGCAGTACATATGATCGGAATGCCGGAGGCGAGGATCATTCTTTCAGAAACCACCATCTACCTGGCTGCTTCAGCAAAGAGTAATTCAGCCTATGCTGCAATTAACCAGGCACTGCAGACAGTACAGCAAACCGGGAATCTGCCGGTGCCACTTCATTTAAGAAATGCTCCCACCTCACTGATGAAGGACCTGGGCTATGGCGAAAATTACCAGTACGCGCACAATTACGAGGACCATTTTGTCAGGGAAACCTATCTTCCTGAGGATCTGAAATCTTCCGGGTATTACCAGCCGGGAGATAATCCAAGAGAAGAAGAGATGCGGAAACGCTTAGAATATTTGTGGAAAGAAATGAAAAGCTATGGGAAGAAGTAAAAACCTGGAGGCCATTATCCCTTCGGTTCGATTTGGAGATGGAGACGGGTTCCTTTTGATTGCAGGACCATGTGTGGTGGAAGGCAGGGACATGGTGATGCATATTGCGGAGCATATAAGGATTCTCAGTGAAAAGTATCAACTTCCCTTTGTATTTAAAGCTTCCTACAGGAAAGCCAATCGATCGCGCATGGATTCCTTTACGGGAATTGGTGATGATAGCGCCCTGAAGATCCTCAAAGAGGCGGGGGATCAATTCTCCGTTCCCGTAATTACCGATGTACACAGCCCGGATGAGGCAAGAAAAGCAGCAGAATTTGTCGACATCCTCCAGGTACCGGCCTTTCTGTGCCGGCAAACCGATCTGCTGGTTGCATGTGCCGGAACCGGCCGTGCCGTATCTGTAAAAAAAGGACAGTTTCTTTCTCCGGAATCAATGAGCTTTGCTGTGGATAAAGTTGTTGAGTCGGGCAATAGAAAGGTACTGATCACTGAGCGTGGCACGACTTTTGGATATCACGACCTGGTGGTTGATTTCAGAAGTATACCCGAAATGCAGAAATTTGGATATCCGGTAATCCTGGATGTGACCCATTCCCTGCAACAACCCAACCAGGCCAGCGGGGTCACTGGAGGCAAACCTGAATTAATTGAGAATATGGCAAAGGCAGGGATAGCTGTAGGTGCAGATGGAATTTTTCTGGAAACCCACCCCGATCCGTCCAGAGCTTTATCGGATGGAGCCAATATGTTGTCCATGGCACTGCTGGACGAGCTTCTCCGAAAGCTGAGCCTGATCAGAGATGTCACAATAAATATGTAAATTTGATTTAAACTAAAAATGAATACGATGCGTAGAATAACTATTTCTTTTGTAATTGCATTTTTTGCAATCTCCTTCCTGAATGCACAGAACCTGGATAAGATACTTACCGATCACTACAAAGCTTCCGGCCAGGAGAAAATGTCCAAAATCAACTCCGCCAGCATAAAAGGCAGTATCAACATTGCTGCCATGGGTATGGAATCTCCAATTACCATGTTCCAGGCCAGGCCCAACAAGCTCCGGATTGAATTGTTGGTTGCCGGATCAAAGATCATACAGACTTATAATGGAACTACCGGCTGGGTATATGCTCCCATGATGGGGATAAGCCAGCCACAGGAAGTGGGTGGTGATGAACTGAAATCTCTTGTAAATCAGGCACAGATGGACAGTCCGCTCTGGGATTACAAAGCAAAAGGGAACAATATCGAATTGCTCGGTTCTTCAGAGGATGGTTCTTCTCATATGCTGAAGCTTACCACTGCCGAAGGTGATGAAATGACCATCTACATCCTCAAGAAAACCTCCCTCATATCCAAGATGAAAACTACCTCGTCAGGAACAGAGATCGAGACCGAAGTGAAAAACTATAAGACAGTAAAGGGCATCCCGGTCGCCCATTATATGGCCACCAAAATGGCAGGTCAGATTGCAAGCACAATTACCTTTGAATCCGTAGAGTATAATTCGACCCTGGATCCTGCTATTTTCGAAAAGCCGCTTATAGAATAAAAAAAAGCAGTAGTTGTTAAGCCAGGTTCTGTATCCTGCTAAAGCAGGATCCCTGTCATTTTTCTGAGCGGCCTACCCCCCGGCAGAAGCGGGTAGCTTTTATTTTACCGGTATACATGGCCTTTCAGCCCGCAGGACAAACAGCTGCAAGAGTCACCCCTTACACTGGTGGGCTCTTACCCCACCTTCTCACCCTTACCCCCGTGAGGAGGCGGTTTTTTCTTCTTTGTACCCATGCCTTCACAGACATCTGTTTTTCAACAGTGCGGTACCCTGAGCTGCCCGGACTTTCCTCCACAGGCCGAAGCCTGCAGCGACAGGATCAACTACTGCAATTTTCTATAAGAACTATGCAAAAATAGTTAATTTTGCGGACATCAATTAAATAGCATGCCCGAGTCATCCGCCATACTTCTGGAAAACTTCAGGTACGAGTTGCCCGATTCGGATATTGCCAGATATCCCCTGACAGACAGATCCGCTTCCAGGCTTCTGCTTTACAAGGGGGGACATATCTCCCAGTCCCGCTTCAGTAGCCTGCCTGAACAATTACCCCAGAACGCCTGGCTGGTCTTTAACAACACCAGGGTCATCCAGGCCCGCCTGAATTTCAAAAAGGAAACGGGTGCACAAATTGAAGTCTTTTGCCTTGAACCCCTAGATCCTGCTGATTATGAACAGGCCTTTCAGGCTAAGGCCAGGGCCACTTGGTTGTGTCTGGTAGGAAACGCAAAAAAATGGAAAAGCGGACCGGTCTTCCTGCACTCAAGAATCGGGGATGAGGAACTTATGCTGGAAGCGCATCTGCAGGAACGCAGCGGAGATGGATTTATAATCTCCTTCCAGTGGAGCAATTCCGGACTTACATTCGGGGAAATTATAGAACACTCGGGGAGCACGCCCATCCCACCCTATTTAAACAGAAAGGCTGAGCAAAGCGACCGGGAACGTTACCAGACAATCTACAGTATGAACAACGGTTCCGTGGCCGCTCCAACTGCCGGATTGCACTTTACAGGGGAAATATTGAAAAAGCTGGAGCAGGCGAAGGTTCCCATGGCAAATCTTACGCTTCATGTGGGTGCGGGCACCTTTGTACCTGTGAAAGAGGCCGATGCCAGGAAGCACTCCATGCATTCGGAACAGGTGGTGGTCAGCAAAAATTTCCTGGAGACGTGGCTGGAGAGGACAGATGGACTGATTGCAGTGGGCACCACCAGCACCCGCAGTCTGGAATCACTTTACTGGCTGGGAGTTAAATTGCTTGGGGCAATTTCATCCGAGCCAGGATCACTGCACATACAACAATGGGAGAATGAGAAACTCCGGCAGGACCTCCCCCTTCCGGAAAGCATTAAATCTTTATTACTTTACTGCAAGCAAAACGACCTGGAGCATCTGCACTTCTCTACACAGTTGATGATTGTGCCCGGCTACCGTTTCAGAACCATCAGTGGTCTGCTTACCAACTTCCATATGCCAGGAAGCACGCTCTTAATGCTGATTGCTGCATGGATCGGAGCGGATTGGAAAAAGGTTTACAGCTATGCCCTGGATGAAGGTTTCCGCTTCCTGAGCTATGGAGATAGCTCCCTGCTCATCCCATGACTATAACATGGACCTGAGTAAAGAGGAGAAAGACTCAATATCCGTTTCAGTTGTATCAAAAGAGCACATCCACCTGACCTCTGAGGATTCCTCATCCCAGACATAAAAAAAGAATTTTTTCTGGAGGGCCGGAATGATCCGGGACGGGATCCTCGCAAATACTGCATTGGATTCCACAGGCCGGGTGATCTCTACTCCCGGAATATCTTTGACTGCAGCATGAAGCTTCTGGGCCATCAGGTTGGCATGACTTGCATTCGCTTTCCAGAGATCGTTCTCCAGGAAGGCACTGAACTGAGCAGCAATATACCTCATTTTGGAGGCCAGCTGCATTCCCTGTTTCCTTCTGTATTTAAAATCCTTACAGAGCTCCCTGTTGAAAAATATAATTGCTTCCCCGTACATCATCCCGTTCTTGGTTCCCCCGAAGGAAAGCACATCCACTCCTGCTCCGCCACTCATCTCATAAAATCCGCTCCCAAGCGAAACAGCAGCATTGCTGATCCTGGCCCCATCCATATGGAGTAACATGCCCTGCTCATGTGTATAGCCGGCAATCTCCCTGATCTCCTCAATGGTGTAAACCGTACCCAGTTCCGAGGCCTGGGTGATGGAAACCACCCTGGGTTGCACATGGTGTTCAAAACCAATCCCATGCATATGAGATGCAATCATATCGACGCTTAGCTTCCCGTCGGGCGTATTGCAGGGCAGCAACTTGCACCCGGAAAACTTCTCCGGGGCACCACACTCATCCACATTGATATGAGCTGTCTCGGGACAGATAACAGCCTGATAGGATTGAGCAAGAGAGGAAAGTCCCAGCACATTGGCTGCTGTTCCAATAAAGACAAAAAACACCTCAATATCCGCTCCAAAGATCTTTTTAAGCTCAGCAATTGCTTTTTCGGTATGGGGATCATCTCCATAGGCGATCACATGACCCTGGTTTACCTCTGTAAGTGCAGACAGGATTTCGGGGTGGACACCTGCATTGTTATCGCTGGCAAATCCCCTGCGAATCATATTCTTGCTCATTTCTCAGAATTTTTCATCATAGCGGGTCCATAACATATCACCCAGTTCCCAGGCTTTCTCAACCACTTTTTCTCCCCATGTCATGGTATGCCCAGTCAGGTATTGAACAAGCTCCTCTTTTTTCCCTCTTTTGTAGAGTTCAAGAGCCTGCTCCTCAAAGGCGGGCTGACCTTCAAAGAGCTCGGTCTGCCACTGGTCCCAGACCGAGTTTACATCATAGCGCATTTCCCCCCAGCGTTGCGCGGTAAGAGTACCCAGCCTGTTAAAGGCCCACCAGGCAGACTCCTGGGTGTATCCATTGGGTCGTCCCGGAGTTTTATAGCTTAAAGGAAGATCCGTACCAGAACAGTACACGGGCACATATATGGAGGTGGCTACATTGTCCTGAGCCAGCCAGACCACTCCCCCGATCTCATCGGGCAACCAATCCCGGCACTGGATGATGGTGGCGTACATGGTGTACCATCGGGCTATTGTCCTTTCTCCTCGCCATCCCCATCCTCCGTTGATGCGAAACAATTTGTTCATGTCGTAAGGCAGATGCGGATTGGCCAGCGGGGAAATAATCATCTGGCCCTGTTCATCGGGAACAAGCATATCCTTGGTCATATCGAAGGGGGTCCCTTCGTAATAATCTGAAAAGACCATACGTAAATCCTCCAGGGAAACCAGGCTGTCGGGTTTCACAGAAAAAGGGTGATTCTCGGCATTGGGATCCAGCTTCAGGGAAGGAGCCAGCAAGTCAAAAACCCGCCATTCTCTTCTTCTTGCCGCCAGTGAAGTCCTGCTGTTCGGAGCGTATGCATAACAGAAAAGAAAGGGATCGTCCTCACTCCACCAGCCAGCCTCTCTGGCCACACTGTAGATGTTTTCGCTGGCCATAAAGTGTTCCCTGTCCTGCAGGTCAATCTCCTTAATGGTGCTGGCATTGGCATTGACCGCCACATGCTCGTCAGGTACCCGCTGGGCCACCCATACTGAGCCAACTTTACCTTTACCCGGACCTACAATTTCGAGGTGCCACACCTCTTTCTTGTCCGCAATGGTCAGGCATTCCCCATAATCGTTCCAGCCATATTCTGCCGTAAGTTCCCCTGCCAGCTCAATGGCTTCCCTTGCTGTTTTACAGCGTTCCAGCATCAGGCGACAGAGCCGCTGGCAGTCAATCAGTCCGGCATCTGACTGCAGTTCTTCCCTCCCACCGAAGGTTGATTCTCCAATCCCAAGCTGAAACTGGTTCATGGAAGGATAGGCTGTATTCAGAAACTGGTAGGTCTCCCCTGCCTGGGGAATCTCACCGATGGGTCTGTGCGCATAGGTGGGCATGGCAAATGAATCACAGGCCACCCGCTTGTACATGGTGGTAGTGGCATTGCTGGCGTGTTTCTGCGCCGGCATCACGTCCATCCAGGAACGCGTGCGGTGACTGTCGTCGGTATGTGAGGTGATCACGGAACCATCCACCGTGGCCCCCGAACCCAGGGTGATGGAGGTACAAGCATCGGCATACCCCCCTTCCCAGTCGGGCCGTTGGGCTGAAAGTGTCACAAAAAAACCAAATAAAAGAGCGAAGAGTATCGTTTGAATTTTCATGCCATATTTTTTTAAAAGCCGAGTTACGAATATAGTCATATCCCCTCACAGATCAGTTGCATATGCACCATTTTTACTTTCTTTACACCCACAGGCTTAAAGGGAAAACTTGGACAAGAATAAAATCATCATAGCGGCCATTATACTTGTAAGTCTATTCTCCTGTCGCAAGGAGCAAGAGCTTTCTACCGATCCGGACGGCGTTTTTGAACTAGTGGTTTCTCCTGAAATGCAGGATTTTATATACGACAGCAGGGACACAAGCTTCACCATTGATGAACCGGGAATAATGTTTACGATGGACGACCAGGCGCTGGACCTGGATGAAATCAGGATCCGTGGAAGAACGGCCCTGTTTTTTCAGCGCAAAAGCTATATGGTAAAACTTAAGCAGAACATTGAACTTTCAACTCCCGATGGAAGCTTAAGAAAAAATCTGAACAGGTTCAAGTTGATTTCCATGGCCATGGATTACACCTATATAGAACACCGGATTGGCTATGGTCTCCTGGAGGATCAGGGAATCATGCCCCTTTTCTACAGATTTGTGGAGCTGAAAATCAATGGAAGCACCCAGGGGATCTACCTGCTGGTGGAAGATCCCGAGGCCTATTTCAAGGACCATGGTTCTGAATATATTGCCCGCAGGGGTTACATGAACAGTATTACGGACTCAGAATACGAACCCTTGCTCCATTTTATTCCACGGGAGGATTATGAATCTAGATTCGGAGAGATCTACGCTAAGCTTCCCCTTCTCAATGGAGAAGCTTTATATGAAGACCTGAATAAAAGATTGAACCTGGAGCAGTATTTTAAAAAGATGGGCATCGATTACCTGCTGCAAAACGGTGACTATACAGATGAATTATATCTCTATGCCCTGGTACAGCAGAATCAAATCAGGTTCAACATCATTCCATGGGATTATGACGACCTGTTCAGGGACCATCCACATGAGGTGGGAAAAAACTGGGGCACGGGAACACTGTTCGGCGATCGCTATTATGACTCCCACCAGGACATCCTGGATGAAATAGGGGATAAATTGGTCTTCTCCATTGAAGACGATCTGGATTATATAATCGCCATGGATCCCTATCTTTACGACAGGTACCTGAGCTGTATCAAATCGATGCTTGAACAATTAGAAGAAAGCGATATGGATGCCTTGTTTAAGCAGCTTAGACAGGAACTGCTCCCCTATTATAACAGGGAGGAAGTGGTGGAGCAGTCCCGCTTCGATCAGGATGAAACAAATTTCATACTCTGGGAGGAAAATATGGAAGAGAAGCTTACTTTTATTAAGAGGCGCCTGGAGACGATGAGAGAGCAGGCTTATAAGATACAGCCATGAAAAAACTTAGCTACACATTGCTGATCCTTATTGCATCCTTCTCTGCCTGTGTTACGGATCCGGTCTATGATTCAGTGATCCCTGACCAGACCCTGGATGAGCTGCAGGATAAAACAGAGCATGTGGGTTTCCTCGTGGTTGACACGAAATACTATAAGGGTGAACTGGTGGACAGGGTGCTGATAAATGGCATACAAGCTGGTCAGGGGATTATTGGTTTCAACCGGGCTGGTTTCTACAGAATTGAAATCTTTCAGGGAGGATCTGAACAAAGCAATCCGGCTGTGATTCGTGTGGTAATCCTGGACCCGGACCGGGGCCAAACGGAATGGGGCCTTCCACCCTGGGCCCCGATGCATCCTGAGAACGGTCTGCTTGGCACCCAATCTGTTAGGCTGATACATGCACCTGCTGTCCCCGTAAACCATTTTATTCCCATGGTGGTGGTGCTTGAGGAAGAACTGACCCGGTCGGACACTTACCTGGATGCTTATGTCGGCATGAGCCATTTCAGGATCAAACGGGGGGTGGGCTCGGTACAGCTTTCTCCAATTGCAAGTAGCTCAGACCTTAGTATTGATCAGCAGAATTTCCAACTGAACATCAACAATATAGATTCTCCACCCCGGCTCCTGAGTGGAGAACTGAATTCTGACCTGCAGATTGCAGCCGGCAGCTATATTCATATACCAGCGGACCTGAGCATTCCGGAGGGCATCACCCTGCAGATTGACAGTGGCAGTTTTGTCACCGTGGCGCCCGAAGTAAATATCTATAACAAGGGGCTGGTCATTATTAATGGTTCAGTCCGGGCTCCGGTAAGCATCACCTGCAATGATGGCTTCGCCTACTGGGGAGGTTTCATTGGAAACTCACCAGGAAACCGCATCGATGCCAGGTATACGATCTTCAGCAGGAGCGGTCACCATACGGGAGGAGAGTACGCTTACGGTCATGCAGGCAGGCAGGCCCTGTTCTACAGTGAAAACGGTGAACTTAAGCTTGATCATTGCTATATGATTGATCATATCGGACAAGTTTTTTATCCCGTTTCATGCACTTTAGAACTAAGCGACTGCCTGGTACAGCGGGCAAAAACAGGCGGACAGCTAAACCAATCTGAATTGACGATGAACCGCTGTATATTTACCGATTTTCCGGATGATGGCTTTGATTACCAGGACGAGGACAACGATGCCCTTTACCTGGATGAGAGCAATGCAGTAATCACAAACTCAGTATTTATGTTTGCCAGGGACGATGGTTTGGATAGCGGAGCCAGCGGAGGTGGGGAGATCCTCATTGACAATTGCATATTCGAATCCGTATTTCATGAAGGAGCTGCCCTGTCCAGCGGCCATTCAGCAGTCAAACTTCATCGTTTTAACAATTGTCTCTTTTCAAATTGTGGTCAGGGACTTGAACTGGGATACAGCAGCCCGAACCACCGGGTGGAAGTGGACTCGTGCCGTTTCATCGGGAACGGGGTCGGGATCAGGTATGGGGACTGTTATGATTTCCCACACCATGGATCTATTCATGTAAGCAATTCACAGATTCTGGAGAATAGTTATCATGACGTCTGGAACATGAACCGGGAGCACTGGGCGGCCGATACGGCCCAAATGAGCTTTGATAATGTACAGGTTTCAACACCCAATCCCATGTACCCTGAATTGATCACATACGAATAAGTTTCTCTATCAAGAATTTTTCTCCATCGATGCTCAAAACAAGAACAAGAACGGAGCCTTGAATATCTGAAGCATCCCAGTCAAGGGCATGTTTCCCTGCAGAATAATACTGCTTATCAATAAGTGTGGACAGCTGTCTCCCATTCATATCGTACAGGACCAGGGAGACCATTCCGGGTTTTTTTAATGCAAAATCACAGGTAAAAGAAGTGCTGAAGGGATTGGGGTAAGCCTTTGTTCCGGCACTCAAAGGAACATATTCAATACCATTCCAGTCTAAGAGATGTTCATCGAGCCATAAGAGTCGTTGAGAGGTCCAGTTCTTCAGAAACGTTATTTCGTCTTCATAGCTTTCGCCCACATAATAATTGGGCCATACATTGGAACCCAGAATGTCCCACCTTTGAAAATTTCTCTCCTGAGCCTCACTCAGCAATAAGGACAAAGAGTCAACGATTCCAAATATCACATCAGTACTAAACTGCTTACTTCTTATATTATACCACCTCTTTTTAATATCATCCATGAAAGTCGTATCCTGCAATAACCTGTTCCACCACCATGGAGAGCTGTTGATGTTCACCTGGAATCCGTCTGTCCTGAACCCTTGCCGGTAATCTGCATTTCCAAAGGCAAGGTTGTAATCCCAGACAGGCCCCATGCTAAGCTTACCCCCTTTGCTTTCCTTATCCTTGTAAAAGAAGGTGCTCAAAACATACCCGTCAATGTTTTTTGATACTTCATTGATAATAAAGAAGTCGATAAAAGAGCGATCATTCATAAAGGTTCTGTAGCCCAGTTCCGGATCTGAAAAATGAGTGGATGCCAGCGCTAGCTCAAAGGCATCAATATAGTTTTTAATATACTCTTTTTGCTCCGGTACAATTTCATCATAATCGGGGTATTCATATTGAAAATAGATGCCGCCTGATTCTGAGAGCCAAAGTGGACCAGAGTTTCCTGCATTCTTATCTATTTTAATAATGTAGCCCCCGCTTAAATCATCTCCCTGGATCTCGTCCGGGGTCAACTTTGAAATATCCACTCTGTTCTTGTCTCTTTTGATCTTTTCCACAAGTACATACACCCCTCGGTAATCTCCATTCAGTACCAATTCACAGAGTTTTGTTCTTGGTGCATAATGCCCCAGTTCCCCCGAAAGCTTATAAGCAAGAATATTTCTAATCAGTGATTTATCGGAGTAGGGAGCATAGAGCACCCAGTCATTTTCTTCAGGCAGGTCCAACAAGGATACATTTCTGGCTTCTCCGGATTCATACTGTGTTTCAAGACCATAGGATTGCTTGGGAAATTCCTGAGATGTGGATCCCCTGAGTTCAATGCTTATTTTACCTGCATAATCATTATAAGGGTCTGAAATGTTATTCATCAGACCTGCTCCCCTGTTTATGATCCCCATATCAGCATCAATGCGATCTTCATCAGCGATTTCAAGAGAGTCCGTGTTTATCACAATAATCGGAAGCCTGGAGGAAGTAAGATGAACCTGAGCGAATATGAACAGGGGTACCTGGAGCAGAAATACGATCAGTAGAATTCTATTTCCTGGCAGTTTCTTCATTTATCTCAAATTTGCGACAGGCATGAAGCCAGCCCTCACTTGAACCCGGATTGTAAGATAAGCTTTTATCTACCTTCTTACCAGGATCGAAACTAAGAAAATCAGAACTCGGATGTAAAGTGAAAGGTGATTTCAGGGAAATTATCACGGGCCATTTGCAGGGCATAGGGCGATTCGGCCATATAGACCTCGCGCCCCTCTTTGTCACTGGCCAGTTGCTGGTATTTTCTTAACCTGAAATCTTTCAGCTTATCTGTGTGATCTGTCTCAATCCAGCAGGCCTTGTGCATGGGAAGCTGTTCATACCTGCACTTTGCCCCGTATTCGTGCTGCAACCTGTACTGGATCACATCGAACTGCAGCGCTCCCACGGTGCCGATAATTTTCCGGCCATTGGCCACGCTTACAAAAAGCTGGGCCACTCCCTCATCCATCAGCTGCTCCAACCCCTTGGCCAGCTGTTTGAATTTCATGGGATCATCATTTTCCACATAGCGGAACATTTCCGGAGAAAAACTGGGCATTCCCTGGAACTGGAGTTTTTCCCCTTCCGTCACCGCATCGCCTATCTTGAAGTTACCGGTGTCATGAACTCCCACGATATCACCCGGACAGGCCTCATCAATGACCGATTTCTTTTCGGCCATAAAGGAGGTAGGACTTGAAAACTTCATCTTCCTGCCGCTTCTTACATGCACATAGGTCTTGTTTCGTTCGAACTTTCCTGAAACAATCTTAATGAAAGCAAGACGGTCGCGATGGTTGGGATCCATATTGGCATGTATTTTAAATACAAAACCAGCAAATTTATCCTCGGTGGGTTCCACGCTCCGCTGTTCCGTTTCAATTGCCCCGGGCGACGGGGCCATCTGTATAAAGCAATCAAGTATATCCCGGACCCCGAAATTATTCAGAGCACTGCCAAAGAAGAGCGGTGCTGTAACTCCCGCCAGGTAATCCTTCCTGTCGAGCTCCGGATAAACGCCACCGATCAGTTCCAGCTCTTCCTGCAGACGCTCACTGTGCGGCGCAATGTGCTTTTTAAAATCCGGATCTTCCAGGTCACTGTATTCCACCACCTCACCAATGGTTTGCTTGCTCTTACTGGTAAAAGAACGGAAACTATGTTCGAAACGGTTGTAGACACCCCTGAAATCGGGCCCCATACCGACAGGCCAGCTAAGGGGATGAACCTGAATTTCAAGCTCCTGTTCAATTTCGTCAAGAAGTTCAAATGGATCGAGGGCCGGACGGTCCAGTTTATTGACAAAAACCATAACCGGTGTTTTCCTCATCCGGCATACATTCATCAGTTTCCTGGTCTGTGCCTCAACCCCCTTAGCTGCATCAATTACAATAATCACGCTATCAGCTGCTGTCAGGGTCCGGAAGGTATCCTCTGCAAAGTCCTGGTGACCTGGAGTATCCAGAATATTAATTTTCTTACCGCCATATTCAAATCCCATGACCGAGGTAGCCACGGAAATCCCCCGCTGTTTTTCAATCTCCATAAAATCGGAGGTTGCTGTCTTCTTGATCTTATTGGACTTGACTGCACCGGCCACATTGATGGCTCCGCCAAAAAGCAAAAATTTCTCGGTCAGGGTGGTCTTGCCTGCATCGGGGTGACTGACAATGGCAAAAGTTCGTCGTCGCTCTATCTCTTCGTGTAACTTCATCCTTGAAAATGAGCGGCAAAGATAATAATTCCTATTTTTGAGAGCCCAATAACACAGATATTAATGGAGGATAAAAAGAAAGAAGGACGTTATTTGCGCATACACAAGCAGATAGAAGCATTAATGCCCAAAACGGATGATGCGCTGGCACGGATGGCTACCATATGTGCAATACTTCACCATAAAATGGATCACTTCTTCTGGACCGGGTTTTATATGTACAAAAACGGCAAACTGGTGGTGGGACCCTACCAGGGCCCGGTTGCCTGTCAGGAACTTGAAAAAGACAAAGGAGTTTGCTGGGCAGCACTGAACAGCAGCAAAGCAATTGTGGTGCCTGATGTACATGCCTTCCCCGGACACATTGCCTGTGATGCCAGATCCAAATCTGAAATTACAGTTCCTGTTTTTAATCAAAAGGAAGAGATTGTGGCCATCTTTGATGTGGATTCGGACCGGATTGACTCTTTTAACGACGTGGACCGGATTGGATTATGCAGGATCATCGAGTTGATCCATAAAGAATACTAAGAAAGGCGTCTAAATGGCCAGGGCGTTGATCTTCGTCTTGATCTTCTCAACCGAATAGGGTTTGGTGATCAACTCATCAAATCCCACTTCTGAATAATCTTCAAAAAAAAGTTCCGGATTGTGTGCCGTGAGTGCAATAATTGGAATCGCATTCAGTGGCGATGGCATTTCCTGGCGTATATAGCGGGTGGTTTCAACGCCATTCATTACAGGCATCTCAATATCCATAAATACCAGATGGATTTGCTGATTTTTCAAAATCTCTATGGCCTCCTCTCCATTTTCTGCCGGGATGGCTTCATTTCCTGTAAGTTTGATTAACTCGGTAAGGAGGTAACGGTTGGTATAAATATCATCTACTACAAGGATCCGAAGCATAGTCAGCTGTGTTCTTTAATAAGGAATAAAAGTAGAAAATATTAACTAAATTTAGTGCTTACAGAAGCAGTGGATGTTAGAATTGGATAAAAAGGAGATGATCATCCGTTACAGTGCAATTGGCTTTGTACTGGGACTGGTTCTGACCATGCTGGAATATGCGCTGCTCCTCCATGCCCGTGAAACTCCTTTTTCCTTCAGCGTGGTATCACAATTGCATGATGAATTCCCCCTCCTGTACCTGCTCGATCTGCTTGCCATACCATCGCTTTTTTTTGGAGCATGGATTGCCAGGTGGCGGTTTACGCAATTGAATGTACTTTCTGAACGGATCAGGGCGGAGACCGATAAAAATGAAGAAATCAAAGGATTTATTCACTCTCTGATCGCTGGCGAACTTCAAAATACAGCGGAGCTGAACCTGACCGAACAAACCCTCAGGGATACGCTTAATAAACTGAAAGATTCTCTTTCCCGTAACCGGGAGTTGGAACGTCAGCGACGCCTGGATGAACGTCAGAGGAACTGGATTTCCGAAGGCCTGGCCGAATTCGGTGATGTACTTCGCAAGCACTATCTTGAGATGGAAACCATGAGTTATGAGGTGATTTCGGGTCTTGTCAGGTACCTTGAAGCAAACCAGGGGGCCTTGTTCCTTACTGTGGAGGATGCGGGGGTGAAATACCTGGAAATGAAGGCTTGTCATGCCTATGACCGGAAAAAATTTCCCGGCAAGCGCATCGCCTGGGGAGATGGCCTGATCGGAGCTGCTGCCCTGGAGAAAAAAGGCTACTATACCGACAAGATCAGCGACGGATACCTTAGCATCACTTCAGGCCTGGGCAAGGCCAATCCCAGATATCTTTTAATAGAGCCCCTGGTGTGGAACGATCAGGTATTTGGGATCATTGAAATCGCATCTTTCAACCGCATTGAGGATTACAAGATTCAGTTTGTTCAACGTGTCGCAGAGAATATTGCCACCACCATCTCTTCCATGGAGAGCAAACTGAGAACCGAACAGCTTCTGAAAGAAACAAGGGCTCAGGCTGATCAGCTGGTGATTCAGGAAGAGCAGGTCAGACAGAATATGGAGGCCCTGAAACAAGCCCAGGAGGAAGGCGCCAAACAGGCAGAAATATTCATCAGCTTTACCAATACAGTGAATCATACCCTGATGCGTGCCGATTACAATACAGATGGAACCCTGATATATGCAAATACCAGGTTTCTGAAAAAACTGGGTTATGCGGGAAACAAGGAAGTGGAAGGAAAGCATATCTCTATGTTTATCAATGAGAAGGACCTGAGCTGGTTCAATTCTCTCTGGGATCGGCTTTCAAAGGGAGGAAGACACTTCGAAGGATACATGAAGCATGAGACCAAACTGGGACAGGACCTGTGGACCATGGCCACTTATACCAGTGTGAGGCGCGATGATGGCAGTGTGGAAAAGATTCTTTTCCTGGCCATTGACTCCACCGAACAAAAGAAGCAAAGTCTCGACTATGAGGGCCAGATTGATGCCATTGACCGTCTAAATGAAAAGGCAGTATTCTCACCTGATGGAAAACTTCAGTTAAGCAATAGCCTGCTTGAGAATTCCCTCAAATATACAGAACTGGAACTATCTCAAATGAATGTGTTCGATTTCTTTGGTCCGGCCGAGCAGGAAAGGTTCAATGAAATCTGGGACAATGTGATCCGTGGTGAGCCTTTCCAGGGGCAGGTTAAATTACGATCGAAATTTGAGGAGGAACTCTGGTTCAGGGCTACCTTCCTGTCTGTAAATGACATGTATGGTGAAGTGGAGAAGGTGATCTTTCTGGCCAGTGAAATGACCAAGGAGAAAGAAATGGAGCTGGCATCCCGGAAGCAGCATGATAAATTGATCCGGAAAGAAGAGGAGCTGCGCCTGTCCACACTTGATCTGAAGAAAAAGCTGGATGAAACAAAGGTGCTCAGGAAACAGGAGTCCGTAAGATTTGAGCGGGAGCTAAAGCAGTACATTCATGTACTGGATGAGCTTCCCTATTCTGTTATAAGCATTAATAACCTGGGCTTTGTGCTCTTCTTTAACAAACATGCGCAAAAACGGTGGAAATTAAAGCCGAAAGAGGTCCTGGAAAGCAAAGTGGAAAACCTTTTCCCTGGCGAAAATGCTTCGGATGTCATAGCCACTTTTATTGATCCGGCCAGATCCAAAACTACCGGTCTTTTCAGGGATCAGGATCTTGAAATCCCCGGCCGTACTAAAGAAAGTGCTAACCTTTTGCTCATCAGCACCGACCTGGTTGATGAAGTGCTGTATACCCTTCTAATTCTATAGGCATCTTTCAATATGGACAGTCAGTTCGAAATCAGCATCAGTGGAAGAGTCCAGGGAGTAGGATTCAGAGCAGCTGCAAGGAAGCAGGCCCGGTCGCTCCGGCTAAAAGGCCAGGTGGAAAACCTGCCTGATGGCTCAGTCAGGGCAGTGATTCGTGGAGATATTGTGAAATGCAGGAGCTTCATCTCCTGGTGCAGAGAAGGAAGTGCATATAGCTGGGTAGAAGGAATCGAAATACGTGACATGGAACCTGAACCCCTTGGCCCCTTTACCATTATCTACTGATCTTTGTGCTCACGCGTCTGAACAAGGCTACCAGGCTGCTAATGGTCAACCAGGCAGTTAGCCCGAGAATGATTGTGGAAAGCACCATAAGCAGGTGTTCCTTATCTTTGATAAAACCGGCCAGGTTCTCCACCATGGCCCAAAGTGTAAGAAAGAGGATCACCAGCATGGGAAGCATGGTATACCAGACTGGGATTTTCCGGGCAGCCAGGTAGACAGTGACCACTCCCAGTGCAAGTGCTGCCATCAACTGGTTCAGGGAGCCAAACAGGGGCCAGAGTACCATGGCCCCCTGGCCTCCGGGTTTAAAAAAAGCCATGCCGGCAGCAGCCAGTACGATGAAAGCAGTTGCCAGGTACCGGTTATCCATGGGTTTTCGAATGACTCCGCTTGGTCCGGTACATATTTCCTGTAATGAGATTCGCTGTATGCGGGCAGCAGAATCAAGTGTGGTGTTGGCAAATGAGACTATAAAAACAACCACAAATGCTGCTCCGTACTTTAGGGGCACACCCAGAGAGGAGAACAGGTTTGCAGATCCAATGATGAATGCATCCAGCTTAGCACTGAGTCCGCTTGCCATGGACCAGGAGGCATAGTGATGACGGTAGGCATCGGCACCTTGCAGAAGTCCGGTCTCCGTTTCAAGCCCCATTCCTAGTCCTGCACCTGCCGCCACGATGACCAGCACTGCCAGAAAGCTTTCGGTAAGCATGGCACCATATCCAATGGGCATTGTATCCATTTCATTGTCAACCTGCTTTACGGTGGTGCCTGAACTTGCCAGGGAATGAAAACCGGATATGGCGCCACAGGCTATTACGATGAAAAGAACAGGTGCAAGCTCAGGTACATCTGAGCCTGGCATGAATGCACTTTCGTTGATGGCCGGGGCAGAAAATTCGGGATGGGCCACAAAAACACCAACAATCAGGAAGGCCATGGCAACCATAAGTTGATGAGAATTAATATAGTCCCGCGGCTGAAGCAGTTTCTGTACGGGAATGGTGGATGCAAAAAAGACATAGACAAAAAGTATGATGCACCAGAGCACAACAGACACTTCATTGCTAAAGGGCAATGAAAGCGGAAAACGCACCCCGATCAAAACAAATGCGTAGAGCATCAACAGAGCCACAATGGACCAGAGCAGCTCGTTCTTCCCCTGTCTGATCTTCCAACCCAACCAGACTGCCACAGGAATCTGGGCCCATACCGGGATCACTGCCTCCGGATAGCTCACAAATAAAGAAGCCACAATCATGGCAAAGACAGCCAGAACTATGAAAAGCAGAAGCTGCATGATAAACTGAAGTGCATACCGGGTTGCCGGACTGATAATATCAGCGGTAAGTTCTCCAATGGATCGGCCCCTGTTCCTGGCTGATACCACAAGGGTAGAAAAATCATGAACCGCTCCCATAAAAACACTTCCAAGAAAAACCCATAAAAAAGCAGGCAGCCAGCCCCATATGATTCCAATGGCCGGTCCCACAATGGGGCCAAGTCCTGCTATGGTTGTGAAGTGGTGACCGAAAATGATATTTGGTTTTGCCGGGACATAATCAACTTCATCCCTGAATTCGTGTGCGGGCATCAGCCTTTCGGCAGATAATTTGAAAACCTTCCTCCCCAGAAATCTGCCGTAAAACCTGTAGGCCAGAAGATATCCGATCAGCGCCAGTATGACTAGAATAAGACTGTTCATTCACCCGAAGATAAGAGTTTTACTTCTATCTCCCCCCTGATACCCACCTGGTTTTCCACGATTATTGCACATCCTTTAATTTCAGGAATCCCGGCCACAAGTTCAAGAATGTCCTCCATATCAGATGCGCTCAAGACCTGATTTGCAAGAGCGGTTGCCCAGGCATCAGCCAGAGGTGCGGATGTTGATATAATGGTAAGGGCATCGGCCTTACCCTCACTGAAAGAATGCCCGAGAGTGCCTGAAGAAGTGCAAATCCCCCACTCTCCCCGGGGAAGCACAAAAGCCATCTTATCAGAAAGAGCGGATGATCCTGCATGAATCACAGAGATCAGGTCGGCCTCATTACGAAGGTATAGGTCACCCCCGTTCTCTACCACCACCTCCATCAGTCCATAGGTATTAATAAGCATTCTTCCTGCCTGCTGGGCAAATAATCCTGCCACAGAGGACATGGGGCCGGTCCCTGTTTTTCGTCCACACGAAATCATGATCCGCACCTCCTCAGCAAGAGATACATCTTCCACCTCCCCAAGAGCTTGCAATGAATCCAAAAAGCCAGGTACTCTTTGCGAATGACTAAGCAAAACCTGTCTGAGCCTGTTCAGTTCAAGTTCCACCGCCTGTTCCATCTCTTCAGAATATTGCTGATGTGGCACTCCCACAAGTAAATCCGATTCATGGTGTATAACACGGAAAAACCGGAATCGTTCCCGGTTCATTTCTTCCCTGTATAATCTGGCCTGATACAATCAGTTTACTCCAAAATTAAGTTCAAAGAGCCGTAGCGGACAGGCTTTGATACAAAGTTCACAGGCCACACATTTATCCGGGAAAAAGCGAAGTTCCCTGGAATCCTGATCTATGCTCAATGCTCCGGGAAAGCATAGCGATGAGCAGGCACCACAATGGATACAGGCAGATTGATTGAAGAGAATGGTTTTCACCACAGGTGAGATCTCCACTTTCTTACCTTTCAGATAATCCATGGCGCCATTCACTGATTCTTTTTGGCCTGAGATCTCTATCAGCAGCTTTCCTTCCCTCCCATGGCTGATATCGGCATTCAGGATATTGATCATCACATCATACTCCTTGATCAGGATATAGGTAATGGGCTCATTTACTGAATCAGCCGGAAAGCTGAGAACCATTCTTTTCTTTGTAGCTGCCATAATGTACTTAAGTTACCTGATATCCAGAGAATTTAAACTTTTACCCCGGGGAAATACTTCCAGGGGTTCAGTTAGAAGAAAACTCCCCTCTTCCACCTGTTTTTTCAAAATATCTGCGATCTTCCTGGCCTGGAAGATACTTGAAAGAGAGGCGGTCTTGATCTTTTTCTTATGCAACTCGATCTCTCCGCTCATCAGTTCCCTGTAATTGGTCCTGCCCAGCTCGGGATGATCCGGGTCTCCGTAATCCAGAATCCGGGTGCTAATCTGCTCGTTGCGGATCATTACACGTAGGGCCATGTCCTCATCCAGCACCGGGATAGGGATGCCAATTCCCACAAACATGGATACGCCATATTTTTCATAATATGCTGCCTTGATAAATTCCGGGCTCATCCGGGAAGCATCACCAATGACGGCCAGTGTGGCGGCATTGGAAACCGGCACACCGTGCTCATTCACTTCTGCATCGCTTTTAAACTGTGTCCCGTGCCAGCTTATGTAGCCACTTGTTCCTCCAAGGAAAATACGGGTGCCCATCCCTATGGTACGCATATCAGGGTCGTTCAGCAAGGGACTCAGTTCGCCTGAGGTGCTGTAATTCGCATTGCCCAATCGGGGCAGCAGACTACCCATATAGGTATACTTGATACGATTGGAGGTATTTACTGCCACCGGATAATTCTGGTATGCATTCCGGGGATTAAACATCAGCATCTCATTTATATTCTCCCGGTTGATGCTTGTTTTTATATCCTTAAGCGGATAACAATCGGTTCCCTTTGCATGGGCTTCCAGTTCCACATCCTTTCCTGCAATCAGTTCCTCTATGATATGGGCACCTCCATAAGCCGGGTCCTCAGGATGATTCTCCGTAGCGCCAATATAGAGATCCACGGCAGCAATGCCAGTAAAAACCGGAACTCCATTCAGGGTGGCCTTCTCCATTCGGATGGGCGGATTGGCATGACCCGTATTAATAAACATCCCTGAAGAACACATGGGCCCAAAGGTAGCTGTTGTAACCACATCGACCTTCCTGACCACCTCTGCCGGTGTGTGATCCTTTCCCATGGAGGACAATTCTTCGGCAGTTAAAACAACAGCTTTACCTGTCCTGATCTTCTCATTGATCTCCTGGATGCTTTTCTTCATGAAGTGCCTTCTTATCAGATTGATTCAAAATCGTCTGCCATGATCCACCCCTCACGCCCGTCAATTACTTTGATGTTCTGCCAACCGCTAACCTCTTCATTTACCCTGATTCTGGTGCCCTCGTGTAAAATAAAGAGTTCGGTGCCGCTTTCGCTGGGTGAACTGCGAACCACAACGGATGGTGCAAGTATAATGCCTGTATCCGGATTCACAATGTCTCTGTGCCTGGAAATTGCAGAGGAAAGCGTAATTAAAAATAAGACAAGGGACACAAGTCCACCGATAAAACCTGCCTTCTTCAGCACCATATATCTGGAGAACAGATAGATCAGTACTCCTGAGAGAATAATTACGAAAAAAATCAGGGCCAGTATGCTCCAGGTCTGTTCGGGAAACAGCAGCACAAATCCCTTCATCCATGCGCCAAGAAAAAATACAGGAACTTCCTCAAAAGCATCCAGTCGGTAACGGGAAACAAAATCCAGGTTATGGCTTGCATCTTCATGCGCAGGCTCAAGTTTCAGGGCTTTTTCATAGTAGAAAATGGCATGTCCAATGCTGTTGGAACGATATGCTGCATTTCCCATATTGTAGTACAGATCGGCACTTTCTTTTCCATTCAGGATTACAGCATTATACATTTCGAGAGCCGGCTCATAAGATCCCTGCTCGTATAATTCATTGGCACTGTAAAAAAGTGAATCAACATTTAAATGATCCGTTTCGATCTCCTGGAATCCGCTTATGAGAGGATCTGTTCCAAAGGCCGGCAGCAGGGTCGAACAGGAAAAATACAGGATCAGGATTAGAGCTGCTCGCTTCATTTCAGACTGTTTTCAAGGTTTCTGATAAGTTGTGCCGCATCGCTGTAGAGCCTGTTCATATCGCTTTTTTCAGCGCCCGGAGAAAATCTTGAGAATTCACTTTCCTCAAGAATCCGAAGCAATTCATTTCGCTGTTCCTCCGGAACCTGCCTGCGCTCAAGCTGCTCCAGGATCACCTCCCTTGAAAGTCCGGATGTTTCTATATTGAGTTTATGTGAGAGGTAGCCCCAGATGGCTTTCCCCAGCTCCTCATAGAATCGGTCCGAATCGTCAACTTTCCTGAAGCGATCGGCTTTTTTCAATCTGCTACGTGCCGATTTTCCGGCTTTCCTGTTGCGCACCAGTGTAAGATCTGCATTTCTCCTGGCCACCAGGCTGATCAGAATAATCAGTAAAATGGTCATCAGGATGGCAAGTGGATAGAACCAGCGGTACCAGGATGTTCCAAAAAGCGAGTTTTTAACCCTTAAGAATACCGGTTTTACACGCGATATATCCCTGATGTCGGTCCCGAGATCCCTGACACTTTCTTGAACCAGGCCTGGCGCATAAACCTCATCTGAAAGATCACTGTTCTCCCCCTTAATCACAGTAAAATTAAATTCATTGGTAAGGGCGGTTCTGTATGTGGCCGTCTGCGGATCAAACCATGCAAACTGGACCGGCGCAATCCGAAAGCGACCGGCATGTCTTGCGATAATCGGGTACTCAAATGTTACGGAACCAGAAATCCTGTTTCCTGAAGTAGAGGTCCGGACAGACCGGGTCACATCATAGAGATCGTGGTCGGGAGGCAGGTTCACTTCCGGTTCACCAAGCAGGGGAAGGTTTCCTGTGCCACTGATGGTAATTTTCAGACTGAGTGCCTCGTTCACTTCTATTTCACTAGTAGAGAGTTCTGCTTTCATATTGAAATCGCCTACGGCTCCGGTAAAGCCAACAGGCGCCCCTGCAGGAAGAGGCTTCACTTTGATGGTCACCGGAAGTGTAGCCAGTGAAACCGGCACTTCCTGAACACTGTTGAAGAAGGGATCATCAAAAAAGGCATCTATTGGATTATTACTTCTCTGCCTCTCGACCCTTTGCTGAACCATCCAGTCGGATTTGTAGGGAGCGATCTCCAGGTCGCCTGTTTTCTGAGGGATCAGAATATGTCGCTGAATCACCTGGCTAATGTACACCTGACCATTGATTTCCTGCTGTTGTGCATTGGCATCGGGATCAAGACTTTTTTTATAAAATCCTTCGTAGGGCAGGTCACTGGCTGATGATCCGGGCCGGGTATTTATCCTGGTGTAGATTTTCAGGCCCGAAACAAACTGTTCTCCCACATATACTTCCTTTTTTGAAGGAATCACTCTGAGAAAGACCGGATCATCTCCGGAAGAGTTTAACACAGAACCATCGTCTGCATTTCCCTGCCTGGTCCCCCCACCTCCTGTCGCTGCTCCTGCTGCATTTACCACCAGCTCAACCTCATTGGTCTTATACTCCTTTCGTCCCACTTTAACCGTGCTGGCAGGGATGGTATAGCTTCCTTCGGCAACAGCCCTGAACACATAGGTATAGGAGACCAGGGTTTTCTGAGTCATTTTTCCATTGACCCAGTTTGAATGCGAAGAGAAAGATGAATAGGGTCCACCGAGCAACTGGAAATCATCAATGGCAGGTATTCTTACATCGCCGCGTTCAGAACCCTCTATTACATACTGAAACTGTTCACCTGCCTTCACCACCGCGGGTGCCGAAGCTGTAAACACATCCTGAGCAGTCAGCATGATGCTGCTTAATAAGATAGCTGTTATGGATGCCAGTATTTTTTTAACCATAGCCTGAAATTACCAATCCTTTTCTGTTTTCACTTTGGCTGCCGCCGCTTTTTTCTTATCCACTTTCTCCTTCACATCTTTCTCTTGCTGCTGAATTGCATTTAGCATACGTTCTGCATCCTCCTTTGAAATCTCTCTGGGGGCAGCTTCTTGCTGATCCTGCTGATCCTGGTCCTGCTGCTGGTCTTGCTGGTCCTGTTCTTTGTCTTGATCCTGCTGATCCTGCTGCTCTTGCTGCTGATCCTGGTCCTGCTGCTGGTCTTGCTGATCCTGTTCTTTATCTTGATCCTGCTGATCCTGGTTCTGTTCCTCCTGCTGCTGCTCCTTCAGCTTTTGTCTCGCATAGGCCAGATTGTACCTGGTATCATCATCATCCGGATTCTTTCTCAGGCTGTTCTTATATGCTTCGATGCTGGGAGCATACTGTTGGGCCTCAAGCAAACTGTTCCCGATATTGTGCCATATCTGAGCCGTATTCCCCTCATCATCAGTCTGATCCAGCAAAGACTGATATTGCTTTACAGTTTCTTCGAATTTCTCCTGCCCATAAAGAGCCGCTCCCGTATTGAATTCTGCCTCATAAGACTCCTGGTTGATGTTTTCTGCTTTCCGAAACTGAACTTCGGCTTCAGAGAAATCCCCTTCCTCATAGGCCCTGATCCCGTCGCGGATCACCTTTCGTTCGTTTTGTCCATAGCTGAGTACAACAAGGATCAATAAAACAAATGATATACCTGATCTTTTCTTCATCCCATTTTTATTCTTTAGTCTTGAACAGGTTCAGGCGCAACAGCACACGATTCTTCCTTGAGTGGATAAAAAACTCCAGCAATAGGAAGCTTAGGGCAAAGCCGGCAAAATACTGGAAGCGCTCTGAAAACTCTGCAAAAACTCTTGATTTCAGTTCTGCCCTTTCCAATTTATCAAGCTCATCAATAAGACTGTTGATCCGGTCGCCGGGGATGTAAGCGCCCCTTCCCTCTGCTGCCACTTCCTTCAATAATTTATCATTCAGTTTACTTACCACGACGTTCCCCTCACGATCCCTCCTCGTGGCATTGCTCCCCGGAGAAAGGGGCAGTGGCACCCCATTGGGATCCCCCAATCCAACGGTATATACCTTAATACCACGTTCTGAGGCTTTTGCAGCTTCTCCAACTGCATCATCTTCGTGATTCTCCCCATCCGTAATGACGACTATGGCCTGACTTGGCACACTGGCACCTGCTGCACGCATTGCTTCACCTGAGGAAAAAGACCTGACTGCCAGGTGGATGGCAGAACCGATGGCTGTTCCCTGTTTCGATACCATGTCCGGACCCGCACCTGAAAGAAACATCTTTACACTGGGATAATCATCTGTAATGGGAATCTGTGTATAGGCATCACCGGCAAATACGATCAGACCTATCTTATCGTTGGACATGCGATCGACCATCCTGTTGATCATTTGCTTGGAACGCTCAAGCCTGGAAGGTTTAATATCTTCTGCAAGCATGCTGTTTGAAACATCCAGAGCTATGATGATCTCCCGCCCCTTATGCTCCACCTCCTCCAGCCTGGATCCGATCCTGGGACCTGAAGCAGCAATAATCAGGAGCACGGTACCTGTAAATAATAGTATGAATTTCCAGTGCGGTGCTGCACGGGATACCTCAGGCATCAATTCCTCAAGCAGGTCACTATCACCCAGCTTAAGCATGGATCGTTTGCGGTGACCCCGGTATAGTAAATATCCCACGATCATTAGTCCCGCAGCCAGCAAGAACCATAAAACATCCTTATGTGCGAATTGGATCATGTTTATGGTATTGTTCTGAATATGGTGTATCTGAGGAGAATCTCAAACAAAAGGATCAACATGGCAGCCAGCAGAAAAGGGAAATACTCTTCCTTTTTCTTACTAAACTGTTTGACATCCAGCCTTGTTTTCTCCAGTTGATCAATCTCCTGGTAAATCTCTCTCAATTTATTATTATCTGTTGCTCTGAAATATATACCCCCCGTGGTTTCCGCAATCTTTTTCAATACATCTTCGTCAATCTCAACCGGCATATCCCTGGTCACATTCCTTCCAAACATATCCTGAACCGGTATGGGTGCATTTCCTTTGGAACCCACACCGATGGTATAGACCCTGATCCCCATGCCGGCAGCAATCTCTGCAGCTGTTACCGGTCCCACATCTCCCCTGTTGTTAACCCCATCGGTCAGAAGAATAATCACCTTGCTCTTGGCTTTGCTTTCCTTAATCCGGTTTACGGCTGTTGCCAGTCCCATGCCAATGGCTGTCCCATCTTCAATCACCCCAAAGTCGACCTCTTTTAAAAAATTAACAACCACTGCCCGGTCGGTAGTCATGGGACATTGGGTGAAACTTTCTCCTGCAAACACGACCAGACCAAAACGGTCATCTTGCCTGGCGTTTACAAATTCGATCCCCACATTTTTTGAGGCCTCCAGCCTGTTGGGCCTGAAGTCCATGGCACGCATGCTGCCCGATACATCCATGCAGAGTACAATATCAATTCCTTCAGTGCTTACCTGCTCCCACTGGTTGGATGATTGTGGCCTGGCAAGGACCACGATGATCAGGGCGACCACTATCATTCGAAGAAGCGCCAGGACATGTCTCAACCAGATCCTGGAGGATCCCATACGCTCGTCCAGGTTTTCGAAACCTGATAATTTAAGCGGTGCAGTACCTTTTCGTCCCCTCCAGATATACCAGGCTGCCATCAATGGAAGCAGGACCATCGCATAGAAGAAAGCCGGATATGTAAATTCAATGTTACTCATCTACGGCCTCCGCTTTTTCTTCTGAACGGTAAAACAATGGGTAGGTCTTCTGAACAAATATATAGGCATTGTTCAAATTGGTCTGATTGTCAACTGGCAAAGGATCTTCACGGGCAAATTTCACCAGGTCGGCCAACTCGAGCAATTCCTTCAGGATCTCATCAAGCAAATGATCTTCCGGGTTGGCTTTTTGAAAAGCGTAAAGAATCTCCTCTGTCGTACTCTCCATGGCAGGGATATCGTATTGCCTTTCAATGTAATGTCTGGTAATCTCAGTCAGGCGGGTGTAATAGCGTTTCACTTCTCCCCGGGCCCATATCTTCTCCTCCTTTAGCTTATCCAGTTCTCTGAAAGCAATAAGATGTGCAGGTTCCTGGGGTTTTTGCTTGTATCTTTCGGGATCTTTTTTTCGTCTCAGATATCTAAGCACCAGCCAGCTTACTGCGCCCAGGACAAGTAAAGCTCCAAGTCCTGCAGCCACCCAGGGAAAAAGTTCTCTAAAAGTTATGGGGGTGTTGATCGGTGGCTTGATGGGCTTAATTTGTTGACTTGTATCCACAAGCGGTTCATACACATTGATAATCAGAGGCATGCTCCTTGCAGTGTCGGGACCGCCTGCTCTTCCGTAGATCACCTCCTGGGAGGGTACAATCTGGGGCCCGGGCTCAAAACTGGTGATGATATAGTTTTGTTCCACCACGGTTCTGCCTCCCTCCACAATTGTATCTATCGATAAAGAGGAAAGCACCTCCAGCTTACTGCTTAATGTGTCCCCGATCAGGGGAAGTAAAAAATCAAGCTCGCTTTCTGCATCCACCCTGAGGGTATAGGTAATCTGCTCCCCAATCATCAGAGAATCGTCGGCAAGCAAAGACTGCACACTTATGAGCTGTCCTCTGGCCGGCAAAAGCAGAAACAGTAACAGGCCCATAAAAAACTTGCCCTTCAAGAAGCGTATGTCGCAATTCATACCCATCACCTTTGCTTGAACAATCCAATAAGAGGTTTAACATAATCTTCCCCGGTGTGCATCGACACATTGTCAACTCCTGCCCTTGAAAAGATCTCTTTCATAATCTCCAGATGACTCTCCCACTTCATCGCATAATTCTCCCTGATCCTGTTTTTAGAAGTATCGATCCATTTCTCCAGACCCGTTTCAGCATCAAGTACTCTTAAAAGCCCTACGGCCGGAAGAGTGGCTTCTCGCCTGTCATAGATGTGAAGCGCAGCCACATCGTGCTTATTATTGGCAATCTGCAGGGAGCGGGCATAGCCCTTGTCCCTGAAATCGGAAATCAGGAAAGCGGTACATCGCTTTTTTATGGCATTGGTCAGGAACCTGAGGCTTTCCGAAATATCGGTACCCCGGCTCTGGGGATTGCATTCCAGCAGCTCTCTGATGATCCGGAGTATATGTTTTCGCCCTTTCTGTGGCGGGATGAATTTTTCAACACGATCGGTAAAGAGTATCACTCCAATCTTATCGTTGTTCTCAATGGCTGAAAACGAAAGTAGCGCTGCAATTTCAGTAATCAGTGTCTGCTTCATCTGATCCTGGGTTCCGAAATCGCCCGATCCGCTCACATCGATCAGCAACATCACTGTCAGTTCCCTTTCCTCTTCGAATACCTTCACATAAGGATGGTTGAACCGGGCGGTAACATTCCAGTCGATGTTTCGGATATCATCACCATACTGGTACTCCCTTACTTCAGAAAATGTCATGCCCCTTCCTTTGAAGGCACTGTGATATTCCCCAGCAAAGATCTGCCGGCTTAGTCCCCGGGTCTTGATCTCAATTTTCCGTACCTTTTTAAGGAGATCTTTTGTTTCCACTTACTTACTTCTTTCTTGCTTCTCTCACCGTAAAATACCATTCCTGTCTGACCAGCTTCACCTGGATTGTGTCATGTTCCAGGACATAGGCCCATTCCGACTCGGCCACCTTTTCATAGGATTTATTCAGCTCATCCATCACCTCGTCATACTCCCCGTAATCACAAACCAGCTTCGTACTTCTGCAGATATCCTCATCTGTAAAATAGAGGATCCAGGTTCGTGTCCGCATCCCGTTCACATACTTCAGATAGTTGAAACGTTGATTTACCACTGAATTGTCACGCCTGAATTCCCTGTGCTTCTCCTTCACCTTCACACGTACCTCTTCTTTGGTCAGATCGATCATTGTCTGTCCGTTCAGAGAAAATCCTGCAAAAAACAACAGAATTCCGGTCAGCACGATATAGGGTATCGGAACTTTCATGCACGCAGATGTTTAAGGCACCTCCACATGATTTAGAATTTCTGAAATGATATTCTCAGTGCTAATATTTTCTGCTTCAGCCTCATAAGTTAAACCTATTCTGTGTCGCATCACATCATGACAGATGGCACGGATGTCTTCCGGAACCACATATCCCCTGCGCTTAATAAAAGCATAGGCCTTGGCTGCCCTGGCCAGGTTAATGCTCGCGCGCGGCGATCCGCCATACTGTATAAGTGGCACAAACTGTGCCAGTCCGGCCTTCTGCGGGTCACGAGTGGCAAAAACGATATCCAGAATGTAGTTTTCTATTTTCTCATCCAGGTACACTTCCTTCACAACAGAACGTGCCTTCATGATATCTGAGGGATTCAGGATGCTGTTGGCAGCCGGAAACTCATCCGCAAGATTCTCACGTACAATGAGCCTCTCCTCCTCCCTTCCGGGATAGTTGACAACCACCTTCATCATAAAACGGTCCACCTGAGCTTCCGGCAAGGGATAGGTACCCTCCTGTTCAATGGGATTCTGCGTGGCCATCACCAGGAAAGGACGCTCCAGTTTATAAGTGTTCTCCCCAATGGTCACCTGCTTTTCCTGCATGGCCTCCAGCAATGCACTTTGCACTTTTGCAGGAGAACGGTTGATCTCATCGGCCAGGATCAGGTTGGCAAATACGGGTCCTTTCTTTACAATAAACTCCTCCTTCTTCTGGCTGTATATCATGGTGCCCAGTAAATCGGCAGGCAGAAGGTCGGGAGTAAACTGGATCCGGCTGAAGGATGCATCGATGGTCTGAGAAAGCGTGCTGATCGCCAAGGTCTTCGCCAGTCCGGGCACCCCCTCCAGCAGAATATGTCCGTCCGACAATAAACCAATAAGCAGCCTGTCTACCAATCCTTTTTGTCCCACAATCACCTTCTGAATTTCCAGGGTGATCAGATCCACAAACTCACTCTCCTTTTTTATCCTTTCGTTGAGCTCTTTAATGTTTACGTCCTGACTCATGTAATGGATTCTTTTATGTTAATAATCATCTTATTAATCGTGCTTCCGTAGCGGAGAACAAAAATAGCAGCGAAAATGACCAAACGAAAGAAATAAGGGGTTAAAAAATGTTAAGAAATGGGTAAATTTGTTCACTTGACACAAAGGGATGAGCAGGTATTTTATACATATGGCTTATGATGGAAGCGATTATTGCGGCTGGCAGATTCAGCCCAATGAGAAGACTGTTCAGGAGGTTCTTGAACTCGCCCTATCCACACTTTTGAAGACGGAGGTCCCTGTATGCGGTGCCGGTCGTACCGATACGGGTGTGCATGCCTCTCATTATGTTGCACACTTTGATCTGAATGATCCATCTCAGGATCCATCATCCGATCAATTCATTTTTAAACTGAATCGCTTCCTGCCCCGCGATATTGTGGTATACAGAATCTTCTCAGTGCCTGATGATAAGCATGCACGTTTTTCAGCCATCTACCGCACCTATCATTACAACATTTCTTCCATCAAGCCCATTTACAAACAGAAATACAGTCACTATGTATATGGGGAACTGGATGTGGAGGCCATTAATGCCTGTTGCAGGGTCATCCTGGAAACCACTGATTTTACCAGTTTTGCCAAACTGCATACAGATGTAAAAACCAATATCTGTCATGTAAAACTCGCGCGATGGAAGAAGCTGGACCAGGCTTATCTTTTTGAAATAAGCGCCAATCGTTTTCTGAGGAATATGGTACGATCCTTAACAGGCACCCTGCTTGATGTGGGGCGGGGCAAAGTGGACCTTGAAGGTTTTAAAACCATAGTGGAAGCAAAGGATCGGGGGAAAGCAGGATCTTCAGCCCCGGCAAAGGGCCTGTTCCTGGTGGATATAGGGTATTAATGGACTACCTGCGTTTCAATCTTGCGTTGATTATTTCCTGTCCATCTCCCTGGCGCGTGGCTTGATAATAGCTGTCCTTACCAGAAATATATCCGCTGATGTCAATGCGATCACCAAATAGTGCTTCATGATTAAAATTGATCTCCAGTTCACTAATTTCCTCAGTTGCACTGGCAGCAGAGCTTGCAGCATCAATACACCATTCCATGTACCTCACATTGTTCACGTGACCAACAATATCCAGGTCGGAAAATACCACCCGGTGTTCCATTAATTTTTTGCCTTCACCAGGCATGACAATCTTTTCAAGAGGCTGCTCAAACATCTGTACATCATGTACGATCATTTTGAATTGCTCCATCATCTCCTTTGGCCGGATCAGGCGATGCGTATCAATATCCAGAATAAGCCAGGCGGTACTGGCCATTCCAATGAGCTCTCCCTTGCTGTCCAGCACCCTGAAGTCCCTGAGAGCAAAGAGCCTCTCCGCACCACTTGGCCAGGTTTCCAGTTTGATACTTTCGTTCCAGACCGGGTAGCGTATCATATGGATCCGCATTCTCGAAAGCACCCAGGTGGTCTTTCTGCTTTTCATGTCATCATAGCCCAGGCCCAGTTCACTGGCATGATGATAGGCTACTTCCTGGAAAAAGTTGGCCATGGTAGTCAACCTGGCTTGTCCCTTTGGATTTAAGTCGTAGGATGAAATTGAGAATTCCCTTGTGAAAATATTCATGTTGTTTATCTGAAGATCTTATAGCCCATGGTGGCGAGAAGTTCCTTGTCAAGCAGTTGAGGAATCACGTATTTCTCCTTTTCACTGATCAAATCGAGGTATTTACTGTCTTTATAATAGGCAGCCCTGTTTGAAGTAAATTTTCTGCTCATGGGAACTTTTCCTGGAGCCTGAACTTGTTCTGAAGACCTTGTGAGATTAAAGGTACTGCCAATCTTCTGAATGGAAGCCTCAAGATCATCTATTAAATCTTCGTATTTCACTATCAGCACTTCGCCAGGGGCCTCCATTGAAAAGTCCAGCCACTTGCGGTAATACAAATTGTAATCGATGATGTAATGTGAATTCACAGATCTCTTAACATAGGGGTATTTGTTCTTTCTGGCATGCCTCTGATAACTCACATACCAGCTGTACGGATCTTTTATGGTTACCAAAAACAGATTTATTTCCCTTCCTGTAATTTGCTGCACATGGTTCTTGAAATCCCCGAATTTACTGTATGTAAAACTGTTATAATACCTGATGTCGGGAATCACTGTTTTTTCATCGTACAGGCGAAAGTGTTTATGCACTGGCAGGCACCTTGCAAAGTCATTGTTGCAGAAGCGGATGTTTTGAAAGTTCCGAAGTACCACCTGCTGAGTGAAGTTGCTCCCGGTCCGCTGCATTCCATATAAAAGGGCCGTATGTTCACCCGTTCCGGCTTCTTTTTCTTGCTTTCCCATGCCTATTTGTTTTGGACAGAATTGTTCCAGATATCCCATGAGGCCTCCGCCTGGTAGATCAGCATATCATGGCCATTCACAGTTGAGGCCCCCTCTTGCCCTCCCCTCTTCAAAAACTCCGTCTTTTCAGGATTATAAACCAGGTCAAACAAGAGATGCCTGGGTGTTATCGCCTGGTAGGGAAGGTCGGGATACGTAGCTACCTTTGGATGCATCCCCAGCGGGGTGGTATTTATAATCAAGGTACTTTCCGTTACTTTTTTCGCATCAAGTTCCCCGTAAGTAATACGCCCTTGCCCTGAAGTGCGGCTAAGCATGGTGTAGCCTATACCCAGCTGTTCAAGCACATAAGCAACAGCCCTGGATGATCCTCCTGTCCCCAGCACTAAAGCGGAAGAATGCCAGGATTCAAGATGCTCCTCCAGTGAACGTCTGAAACCAATAATATCTGTATTGTCGCCAGCTAATTTCACCCCGCCTTTACTTTTTATAAAGGAGATGGTATTTACCGCGTGTATCGCCTCCGCAGTCGGACTCAGGGTATCGAGATAAGAGATAATCTCCTGTTTGTAAGGAACCGTCACATTTAATCCTTCGAGACCCTGTTCCAGCAGGTCCGGGAAATCTGCAATTTGTTCCAGCGGATAGTTTCTGTATTCGGCAGCAATACCCTCTTTTTTAAACTTTTCAGCGAAAAAAGAAGCTGAAAAACTGTGTCCCAAAGGATAGCCGATGAGTCCGAATTCCCGCATGCTAGTTTTCTTTCTTATTCCTGGACAATCCGATCTCGATAAGGAGTATCAGAGCAATGCCTGCAGCTGCCAGTAGCAGTGCCATCCAGAATTGACTTTCAGGGATCCCCGGAGAAGGCAGGATATTTTTCTCTACCAGAGGCTTTAACTCCCCCTCTACCATAATAGTTGACAGGGTCTCCTTCCAGGGCCAGATCTTATTCAGCGATCCGATCATAAATCCTACCAGTACTGCTATGGTGATATCATGAAATTTCTTCAGCAGCCAGGAGAGCAGGTTAGCAAAGAGAATCAATCCGCTCACCGCTCCCACTCCCAACAGGAGGAGATCCATTATAATCCGCTCGTTAACGGCATGAAGCGCAAAGGTATATTTGCCCAGAAGCAGCAGAATGAAACTACCTGATATGCCGGGCAGAATCATGGCGCAAATGGCCAATCCTCCTGAAAGAATCACAAACCAGGAAGCATCCGTGGTGGTTGTGGGGCTTACACTGGTTATGTAAAAAGCGACCGCTATGCCACTTACCAGTGCTACTATTTTTGGATACTGCCACTGGCTGATTTTCCTGGACACCACATAGGAAGAGGCCAGAACCAATCCAAAGAAGAAGGACCAGATTAAAATGGGGTGGTGTTCAAGCAAGTATTCAAGCAACCTGGCCAGTGAGAGCACCGAAATAAAGATGCCGGCAAATACCGCCAGAAGAAAATTTCCATTGATCTGCTTCCAGAAAGACCGCCACTGTCCCGAAAAGAAGAGTTTGATGGCTTCCAGGTTAATCCCTTTTATGGAGTTTATCAACTCTTCGTAAATCCCGGTAATAAAAGCAATAGTTCCTCCGGAAACCCCCGGAACCACATCTGCTGCTCCCATTCCCATTCCCCGGAGTACAAGGAACAGGTATCTTGCTGCCTTTTTCTTCAAATCATTACTGTTTTCTGGAATGAAATTCTTCCGGCAAGACATCAAAGAAGGTATCCCCCCGCATGCCGCAGCGAAGTGCTTCCAGTGAGACTACTTCATTGGGCGCAATATTGCCCAGGTTCACATTGGCACCTATCATTTGAATAAACATTGTTTGTTGCGATTTTATGGGTGCCTCCCAGAGCACATCATTCACTGAAATCTCCTTCATGATGTCATCAATCAATGCCCTGTTGGCTGCGCCCTCAGAATCGTAGATACCAATGGTTCCACTTTCCCTGGCTTCGGCAATCACTTTCCAGGCCCCTGTTTCCAGTTCAGTTTTCATATGGGAAACCCATAATTCATTGGAGAGCTCTACCCCTTTTATTTTGCTTCCAATTTCGGAAAGGACCTCAAAATCTTTGGAAAGTGTTGCAATACACTCCAGTTTTTCATCGTGATCCATTTTAATGGTGCCGTCTGAAACCTCCACATTATTCAGACCCGATTCGGAAACAAATCTCCTGTAAGCATCAAACTCACCCCGGACAAAGAACATCTCGAAAAGCGTGCCCCCGAAGTAGGGCTTCAGTCCGGCCGATTGATATAATTTTACCTTGGCTTTAAGATCACGGCTTATCAAGGCGGTTCCAAATCCAAATTTAACCAGATCGGTATATGGAGCGCTTGACTCGATGAAATGCTCAGATTCCTTCAGGCTCAAGCCCTTATCCATCATCATGGTCAGGCCAAAATCGCGATTTCCCGAAGTTCTTTCAGGTAAATGTGTCAGTGGAAAATTCATTTATATGCTCTTTTTATACTGTTGGATAATACGCTCAATTTCAGGTTCCCTGACCCCCTCAGGGAAAAAGTAGGAAAATTCAGACTCCAGGTCCCCATTGGCCTCAAGCGCTTCTCCAAGAAATTTTACTGAAAGCTCCTTCTCCTCCAGTTTCAGGTGGCAAACGGCCATTTTCAACTTGATTCCCGGATCTTTGGAGTGATGAACAAAGGCTTCCCGAAGAAAGCCAAGGGCTTTTTCATACAAGCCTTCTTTCATAAGAAGACCGCTTAGTGCACTCCAGCCATCCAGATCCCCGGTATCGGTGCGGGTTACATAAGCGTAACACTTAAGCGCTTCTTCCAGCAGCCCTGCATCTTCATTTGCATAGCCCAGATTAATCCAGTAATCGAGGTTTTTATTATCAAATTCTATGGCTTTCAGGATATAAGTGATTGCTTCCTGCTGACTGCCCATTCGATGGTAAATCATCCCGGCCCCGAACCATCCCTCCGGGTCACTGTTATCAAGTTCAATGACCCTGCGAAAGGAATGCAGCGCATCTTCCAAACGGTTCATCTGCTCATAGCAATCTCCCATATAACAATAAGCCTGAGTGCTTTCCGGCTCCACATCAAGGAATTCTCTATAGGATTCAATGGCTTTCTCGTAGTTCCCCGCATTCACCCAGACACTTGCCTTGTTAAAATATGAAGAAGCATAATCCGGGTTAATTGCAATGGAGAATTCATAGGCTTCAACGGCCTTTTCAAATTGTTCCAGTTTATGATAAACGATTCCTATGTTATACCACACATTATCGGAATAGGGATCCAGATCAAGGTACTTCTGGTAGTATTTAAGGCTTTCATCAAATTTATGCAGACGGTCGTAGAAGTATCCCAGATCGTACAGTACGGAAAGGTTTTCCTTTTGTTGATTATATGCCTGCATCAGGTATTTCAGGGCCAGCTCAAAATGCCTTACATTTTCAAAGGCAATGGAGATGTTAACCAGTGCCTCAAAGGAATCCTCTCCGGATAGTTCCAGCCCCCTGTCAAACTGAGCTTCAGATTCCTTCAGTTTTCCGGTGAGACAGAGCGCTGTTCCTTTTAGAAAATAACGTTCGGGATTATTCTCTTCCCAAACCGGGATATCGTCCAGCAGAGCAAGTGCCTTTTTGGGTTTTCCCTGCTCAATATAAATATGTATAAACTTATACTTGATCTCCACCGAGGCCGGATGCTGTCTTTTACCCAGGTCTGCTGCTTCACGCGCCTCATCATACTGAAAATCGTCCAGGTAGTAATCTATAATCTGTTCGAATTCTTCCACATCAAAGAAGATCGACTGCGTGCCGCTCCTCATATCCTCATACTTCCTCAGTAGCACCTGGAACTCCTCATTTTCAAACACTTGCTCCCTGTTCTCACTCATCTATTCCTCAATTTGAAGCTGTAAAGATAGGGATTATTCCAATGTTTTGGCAACATCTCGCAAATGCGCAGTGGCACGGTATTTTGAAGCAAAATCTTTATAGGCCCTTTCAACTGCCTCTTCGGGTAAACCCAACACATCAGCTACTTCTTTTACAGGAACTTCATGCTCCCATCCATAAAGCAGATGATCCAGTTTATCAAACGCGATCCTGAAAAAGAATTCCTGATCGCTGACCGGCAAACTGAAGGTATCCGGACTGGGCGGACGATCAATAATTTCCTGAATGACCTTGAGATGTTCGGAAAGCTGGTAAATCTGATTTTTGTACAGATGGGTAAAGGGCTCAATATCAGTACCTCCATCCCCATATTTACAGAAATCTCCCAGGATAAATTCAGTGCGGTTGGTCGTTCCCACAACAAGAAGACTGCGCCTTTCTGCTTCAGCATAAAGATGCAACATCCGGGACCTGATTTTTATATTGGCAAAGGAAGTCAGTTTGAGTAATTCTTCATGGCTCAGTCTTTTACTCTTTAATTCGCCACCCGGAACTTGTACCTGGAGACGGTAAAAGCTGAAGCTGGCCCGCTCCAGCAAATCTGTGGGCAGGGTTATATTGTATTTGTACCCGGGCTTGTATTCAGGTATCATTTCCTGGATAAACTCATCCCTCCATTGATATTTGACGATACTATCAACAGTAGCAGTGATATCGATCTGACGGTGCTCGATCCCAAGGGATTTGGCATGCTTCATTGCATATTCACTGCTAATTGGATTGGACTCAGATTCCGGAAGAATAAGTCCTACGACTTTGTCTTTTCCAAGCGCGTGGACCGCAACTGCAGCGATGCAGGCAGAATCGATACCTCCGCTCAATCCAACTATCACACCTTTTTTCCGGAATTCACTAACCTGACCAATAATAAATTCAGAAAGTACAGCTAATTCCTGAACCGGGTCTATTTTTAAAACATCGTGATTGAAACTCATAAACTATGTGTTGTAGGGGTTTATATTCTTTGTGAAAGCCACATTTACTCTAAAAATACACATCTTATCCAGATAATCCAATCCCTCTCCCTGCGAAAAGATTTACTTGCCAAAAAACTTGATTAACTTGTAAAAGAAATGTGCTAATAACTATATGGTATTCCTTTCGAATGAAAATTTCATTATTCGTAGTTCTCTTCATTTTCCGGGCTCTGTGCATTGAGGCTCAGCTATTGCCGGGGTTTAAGTTATCCGGATCCTTTAATGAGCAGCAGATGCTAATTGAGGATTCTCCTGCCAATACCCGCATATTAATCAATGCACCCCTTGAAGGATTTGAAGAGAGCAAGCAGCTAAATTTGGTTTTTTATGCCCTCCCCAATGGAAACAGCATAGAACAGACTTTTGGGAAGACACTGAAGGATAGCCTTGACTGGCACCATAACATTCAGCACATCGGGGCACAAACACGCTTCTTAAGGCAGGTTCTGAAGGATCAGATCCTTGTTCTTGTCTACCTGGAGGCCCGTCAGCTTAGCTGGCCCCTTTGGAAAAAAAATAACCCCGCCTACCTTCAGGAATCGAAACAGATTGTGGACAAAATTACAAGTCTGTTTTCTCCATGGAATCCCAGGATAGCATTAAACGGCCACAGCGGAGGCGGGAGATTTATTTTAAGCTATCTGGAAGCAGTTGGAAAAATACCTGATTCCGTAGATCGTATTGCATTTCTTGACAGTGACTATGGCTATGAGGATACGATTCATGGACCTCCACTGGTGGATTGGCTGAAGTCCGGGGAGGATAAGCTTTTATGCACCCTGGCTTACAACGACAGCGTGGTAATATACAATGACAGGCCCCTGGTCTCCCCTACCGGAGGAACCTGGTACCGGAGCAAGATGATGAAGGAATACCTTTCCGGGTCTTTTTCTTTTATGGCAGAGGACAAGGACACACTCTTATGGTACAGCTCTCCGGACAGAAGAATAGAAATTATCCTCAGGACAAATCCGGATAAACAAATTTACCACACGGCGCAGGTGGAACTAAATGGTTTTATTCACAGCATCTTACACGGAACAAAGCACGAGCAGAAAGCATATAGCTATTTCGGGGTAAGAGCCTATTCTGATTACATTGCCGACACGCTGATTATGCCCATACGGCATCTGAATATAGCTCCACGGAAAGCAGATGCTGAAACGGGCAGCTCTTTTATGAATCGCATCGCCCCCATGTCACGCGAAGAACGTGAAGAAGAAATCTATAATGCATTAGCAGCAGGAAATCTGCCCGGTTTTCTTAGAAACACGGTCACCCTCCAGGGCAAATTTGCCGATGCCGCAGGAATGGTTCATCGGGTACAATACGAAGTCATGCCGGACTATTTATCAGTTGGAAGTGACACTGATTTTTGCAGAATCCCCATGAATCCGCATACAGCACAAGGATTGGCAAGCCTGTTTGGCGCATCACTTATTACCTCTAAACTCAGCGATCATGTTTTCAGGATGGCGGAAGTCAGGTTAGAGCCCTTCCCCTATGCCCCGGTGGGTCGAGAAAATGAATCTGTCGCAAAATTTTCAGAACACAACGCTCAGATTGAGAAAGAAAAAGCAGAGGCCGGAGGAAAAAACGGACAATTAGTTGCCGGAGTAAAAAAAGATGTCATTCTTTCGAACAGGATGACAGAGCAGGCCGGAAAAGTTGTGATATACGGATGGCATAAATCCGATGGGACTCCTATACAAACTGTATATGGCGGACATGTGGACTGGTATGTGGATTACAGTCACGGCATCCGTCTGGTCAATAATCAGGTACATATAGACGGGAAAGCTTTTTTACTAACAGAAGTATTAAGTGATCCCCTGCTTTATAAAATTTTCAGCGACGAGGCTTCCCCGATGGAACAAACTGTTTACATTGGGAAAGATATTAAAATGCCATAGGCGACAGAACTTATGAAAACGCTACAAACACTTGCTTTTCTGATTATCATAATGCTAATCCATAGCTGTTCGCCAACTCAAAACAAGCTTCCGAATATCATCATCATCTATGCCGATGACATGGGCTACGGTGATCTGAATTGCCAGAATCCGGATTCAAAAATTCCCACACCCAATCTCGAACAGCTGGCCTCAGAAGGCATGCGTTTTACAGATGCACACAGTTCATCCGGCATCTGTTCTCCCAGCCGCTTTGCCCTGCTTACGGGTAGCTATCACTGGCGCAGGCAACATGAGATTGTCTCTGCCTTTGGCAAACCCTTTTTCAAAGACACGGATATTACTTTAGCTCATGTATTAAAAGGCTCTGGATACACCACGGCCTGCATCGGTAAATGGCATCTGGGCTGGGATTGGGAATTTCAAAACGAGCCCTCAGGAGAGGTATTTCAATGGGGAGCCATGAGAAAGGTGTATCTCCCGGAAGACATTGACTGGAGCAAACCCATTGCCGGTGGTCCATTGGCCCGTGGATTTGATTTCTATTTTGGAGATGGCACCATTAACTTCCCACCTTATGCATGGGTCGAAAATGACAGGATCATTGAAGCTCCTGATGATCTGATGGATATCCATAATATTGGTGAGGACACCAAAGAGGGAGAATGGGAATTTCGTCCGGGGCCAAAAGTGAAGGGCTGGAATCCCTATAATGTATTGCCTGCCTTAGCTGAAAGAACAGTGGACTGGATTAATAAGCAAGATGAAAACCAGCCTTTCTTCCTCTATTTTGCTTTGCCCTCACCCCATGCACCAATCATTCCAAATGACGAGTTTGACGGAACATCTCAGGCAGGGGGCTACGGGGATTTTATGGTACAAACTGACTGGGTGGTCGGGCAGGTACTCAAGTCGATTCATGAGAAAGGACTGGATGAAAACACAATTGTTATTTTCAGCGCGGATAACGGACCGGAAGCCTATGCATGGGCTCGTGCCGGGAAATATGGGCATTTTAGCATGGGTGATTTCCGGGGACTTAAACGAGATGTTTGGGAAGGTGGACATCATATCCCCTTTATTGTCAGATGGCCCGGGAACATTGAAGCAGGATCAGTTACAAAAGAGCTCATCTCACAGGTGGATATCATGGCTACCCTTGCTCAGATTACGGGAATAGAGCTGCCCGAAGGTGCGGCTCCTGATAGTTACAGTTTTCTACCTGTCTTAAAGGGCGAGAACTATAATACTCCTCTCCGGGAAGCGACCATACACAATACTTATGAATCTGTTTGGGGGATCAGGATGGGAGACTGGCTCTATATTAACAGCTCTTCCGGGGGACATCGGGAAATGCCGGAAGCTTTTAAAAAACTGAGGGGCTATGCAGATTTCAGTACGGATGGACTACTGTTCAACATGCATGAAGATCCTGAACAGCGGGTTAATCTCTATGAGAAGTATCCGGAAAGAATTAAAGAAATGGATATGCTGCTTCAACAATATCGGGAAAGTGGATCCTCCATACCTAAATAAGAACAAAACACAAGACATGCACATGCAAAAGATGCCTAAGTACATACTATTTACTGCCCTGGTCATGAGTATCCCGCTCTATAGTGAGGCGCAGGATAATCTTACTGAGGACAAGAGCATTTTCCAGTCTGAATTTATCCATCCTCAGCACATCAAAAATATAAGCAAGGGACATTATCTTTTTGACTTTGGTAAGGATGCCTTTGGAACCCTGTACCTGACATTAAAATCAGGCCAGTCGGACAAACTCATCATTCACCTTGGGGAAAAACTAAACAACTCCGGAACAATCGACAGAAAGCCGGGTGGTACGATCCGGTACCAGAAGGTGGCTATGAAAGATATTCAGCCGGACAGGGAGCTAAGGCTGCAGCTCTTGCCTGATAAAAGGAATACAGGGCCAAAGGCCGTAGCATTGCCAGATTCCTTCGGTGTCATTATGCCCTTCCGTTATTGTGAAATAGAGAACCTGAAGGTCCCCTTTGAAGACCTTATCGTGAAACAAAAAATTTATCACTATCGCTTCAATGAGCATGCAAGCGAATTTGAAAGTTCCGACTCCATTTTAAATCAGGTATGGGATCTTTGTAAATATTCAATCAAAGCAACAAGTTTCTGCGGCATCTATATTGACGGGGACAGAGAAAGAATTCCCTACGAAGCCGATGCTTATATCAATCAGCTCAGTCATTATGCGGTCGATAATGAATACAACCTGGCAAGAGAAAGCATAAAATATTTTTTTACTAAGCCCACCTGGCCCACCGAATGGCTGTTGCATATGGTCCTGATGGTATATCAGGATTTCCAGTATACGGGAGATACTGCACTCCTGAAAGAGTATTATGAGCCACTAAAAATCAAAACCCTGTATGAGCTTGCAGAGGAAGACGGACTTATCAGCTCATTTTCTGACAAACTTACCGGCGAATACATGCAAAAACTGGGTTTCGCCGATACAAGCCAACGTCTGAATGACATCGTTGATTGGCCTCCCGCACAGAAAGATACGGGCTGGAAGCTTGCTAGCGCAGAGGGAGAAAGGGACGGTCACGAGATGATGCCTGTAAATACGGTGGTCAACTGCTTCTTTTATGAAAACATGCGAATGATGGCAGAACTTGCCGGGGTGATTCAGAAAGTGGAGGATGCCGAATTCTTCGATCAAATGGCATTAAAAGTTCTTAGCTCCATAAATGAAAAACTGCTAAATAAGGAAACGGGCATTTATATGGATGGCATAGGCTCCGGTCATTCGTCCCTCCATTCCAATATGATGCCGCTGGCTTTTGGCCTGGTTCCGGAGCAGTACAGGCAATCGGTAGTTGATTTTGTTAAATCCAGGAAAATGGCCTGCAGTGTTTATGGCGCCCAATATTTGCTTGAAGGATTGTATCTGGCCGGAGAAGAGGATTACGCTCTTGATCTGATGACTTCCACCTCTGATCGCAGCTGGTGGAACATGATACGCTCAGGCTCCACGATTACCATGGAGGCCTGGGATATGAAATACAAGCCGAACCTGGACTGGAATCATGCCTGGGGAGCAGCACCGGCCAATATCATAAGCCGGTATATGTGGGGAATAAAACCTGCTGTACCCGGGTATACACAGGTGGAAATAAGACCACAGCTCTCGAATTTAAAGACCAGCAGAATTAAAGCCCCCACCCCGGAAGGACCTGTGATTGCTGACTTCAGGCAATTAGATGACGAACATGCGATTTACACAATCATTTTACCGGGAACCATGAAGGGGAAACTTGTCCTGAAAGAAGATCCCGGTCTTTTGTCTCTGAAACCGGGAAAAAACAGTTTTGAAATAAAACTGAAAAAATAGGGCCTGCAGGAAACTATGAAAAGGAGGATAGGGCGCATTCATCTCAGTCTGCTAACAGGAATAGCTGTCATTGTTTTTTTCTGCAAGCAGCAGGCCAATGCTCAGGCCTCCTGTCTCCGGGATTATCATATTATATGGACCGGACAAAGTAAAGATGCCAGTGAATCCATGCCCCTGGTTGGTGGCGATATGGCTTGCAATGTCTGGGTTGAAGACGGAGATCTTCTTTTATACATTCAACGAAGCGGAAGCCTGAGCGAAAATGGAGAATATCTTAAGATGGGCCGAATCCGCCTGCTCTTAAATCCGAATCCATTTACAACTGGTGCCTCCTTCCGGCAGGAATTAAATCTAAGCAATGGATTTATTGAAATCGGAGCAGGAGGCAGGGATGGAGAAAAGCAGCAGCCTGTCAGGATCAAGCTATGGATTGAAATAGAACGTCCCATTGTACACATTGAGCTTGAAGCCGATTCAGAATTTGAAGTTGAAGCCGCCTACGAAAGTTGGAGGACAGAAGATAAGGAATTGCTTGATGTGCCTGTTGGCAGTCGCGAGCGCTTTACCTGTTTTAACCTGGAAGGCTACCCGGGTAAAGTGATTCGGGTAAAGGATGAAATCGGGTTTTCAGATGGAGGAATCCTCTTTTATCATCGCAACCCCAGGGAAAAGCTAATTCCTGAAGTCTTACTTATACAACAGGGGCTGGAAGCATATGCCGGTGAAATCTTTGATGATATCAAAGACCGGACCTTCGGGGGATTGTTGCTGGGGAAAGGATTTGTTCAGGCAGGAAAGGGCCAGGGGGTATATCAGATCACTCCCTATAAAGCATGGAAAATAAAAAGTAAGACCCCGGAGAAGAAGCATCAAATCGCGCTTGTAACTCATATCGGGCAGACAGAAACAAGAGAAGAATGGAAGAACAAGCTACTCGAACTGGCTGAAGTATCCATTCCGGAGAATCAGGCATCCTTCCGGAGCACTGTGGCCTGGTGGAATCAGTTCTGGGAGAAAAGCCATATTTACATCAATCCCGGGAATGCGGACCCTTCTGATCCGGTCTGGCAAATGAGCCGCAATTATCAGCTCTTCCGCTACCAGCTTGGAGGGAATGCCTTTGGAGAGTATCCAACAAAATTTAATGGAGGAAATCTGATCTTCGACCCGGTTTTAGTAAACGAAAACAGTCCCTATGAACCTGACTGGAGACAATGGGGAGGTGCAGTGCATACGGCCCAGAACCAGCGTTTGCTGTATTGGCCCATGCTAAAGGCAGGAGATTTTGACGCCATGCTCCCGCAGTTTGAATTATACAGGAAAGGATTGCCCGGAGCTACTGCCAGAGTGAAAGAGCATTTCGGGCATGGCGGAGCCGTATTCAGCGAATATATGAGTGCATCCGGATTGGCAATGGGCGCAGGATGGGGATGGGAAGGAAACGGACATCGGGCACGCGGAAAAGAAATTCCCTTTGGCGACCCGCTGGCAACCGGTGCCAGAGGCTATAAGGATACTGTAGAAGCCGGTGTCATGGCAAATCAATCTATCGCCTACCATTGGGAGTCACAGGTAGAGCATGCCTATATGATTTTGGAATACCACCGCTTCTCAGGGAAGGATATCATGAAGTATATGCCTTTTATTGAAGCTGCTATTCGGTTTTTCGACGAACACTACCAGCTTCGAAATAAGATGCGGACTGGCTTTCCCCTGGATGAAGATGGGAAGCTTGTGATCTATCCATCCACGTCCTGCGAATCATACAGAGGAGCAAAAAATCCCACTGATCTGATTGCCGGGCTTCATGCATGTATAGAGCGTATGCTGGAACTTGATGACAGCTACCTCTCACCTGCTGAAAAAACATACTTCGCTGAATTTGAACAACGAATACCGGATTATTCCTATGAAGAAGTGAATGGCTTGCGGGCTATAAAACCGGCAGAGGCGTGGTTACAGGAAGCCAACCAGGAGTTGCCGCAGTTCTATCCTTTATTTCCATTTAACCAGTTTCAACTGGGAGATAAAGAAATACAGGCTTTCAAAAACGCCTATCTTCTGGCTCCTGCGTTTCGCAAAGGCACAATAATCAGCTGGCACCAGGATGGCATCCAGTTTGCCCGGATGGGAATGGCCGATGAGGCCGGGGAATATAACACGCAAAAACTTCAGGATAGTCCACGAAGATTTCCAACCTTCTGGGGACCGGGACACGATTGGGTACCCGACCACAACTGGGGAGGTTCAGGGATGATCGGACTGCAGGAAATGCTTATGCAGACCAAGGGAAATGAGATATTACTGTTCCCGGCGTGGCCTGTGGACTGGGATGTTGACTTTAAGTTGAAGGCTCCATATGAAACCACAGTTGAAGTTTCGCTTAAAAATGGTAAAATTACAAGGCTAAATGTATTTCCTGAATCCAGGAAAAAGGATGTGATTATTAATCTTTAAAAGCATATGAAAAACAGAAGGGATTTTATCAAACTTCTTTCTATTGGAGGTGCTGCCACAGTGCTTCCGCTGAATTTGAGTGCAAATGTCTTTACAGATGAAAGGAAGAAATCACTCAGGTTTGGGCTCTGTGCCGATGTCCATAAAGATGTCATGCATGATGCTGACTCAAGGCTTCAGGCCTTTATAGATGAAGCTTCAGAAAAGGAGCTGGACTTTATCATTCAGCTGGGCGACTTTTGCCGCCCCTATGATTACAATCTGGGATTCATGTCCATTTGGAACAGCTTTCAGGGGGATAAGTACCATGTGATCGGAAATCATGATATGGATGGGGGATTTACCCGTGAGCAGGTGGTGGAATACTGGAACATTCCAGACAGGTATTACTCTTATGATTTCAATGGCTACCATTTCGTTGTACTGGACGGAAATGATGTGGATCCTTCCCCGGATCGTCCCTCCGGATACGCCAGATTCTTCGGGAAAGAACAATTGGAATGGCTGGCTTATGATCTGGACCATACGGAACTGCCATGCATGATTTTCAGTCACCAGGGTTTGGACAATGACCTGGGAGGAATCCATAATGCCACACAGAGCAGGCTGGTGTTGGAAGGGGCCAATCAGAAAGCCGGTTTTCAAAAAGTGCTCTTTGTTTTTTCCGGGCACCACCACCAGGACTATCATAATCATATAAACGGCATTCATTATATCCAGATAAACAGCATGTCTTATCAGTGGCTTGGGGAGGCACACCAGCATATTCGTTACAGCAAAGAAGTGGACAGCAAGTACCCCTGGATAAAATACACAGTGCCCTATAAAGATCCCTTATGGGCCATGGTGGAACTCACTGAAGACGGCACCCTTCACCTCTATGGAAGGGACACAGAATTTGTGGGCCCAACACCTGAGGAACTGGGAGTGGATTTGAGAAATTTCGGATATCCAGTAGTCCCATATATCTCTGACCGAATATTAAAGGGATAATGGGAAAGAAAAACCTATATATGATGAAACATTACCTGCTAATACTTCTTGTTCTTGCTAATATTAATCTGCATGCACAAATTTCTGATCCTGGTCAGAGTGATGGTGCTACCAGCAGCAAGGTAACTGATATTGTGGTTGTTTTTAAGATGCATGTTGATATAGGCTACACAAACTGGGCTGAAGGCGTGCTTCAGAAGTACTGTGACTCCATGCTCGATGAAACTCTGGCCTCCATAGATGAAACTTCATCATTGCCGGAGGCCGAACAGTTTGTCTGGACGATTCCCGGCTGGCCATTGAAATATATGCTTGAAAATTGCAGCGAAAAAAAGAGGATCAGGCTGGAACAGGCAATCAGAGAAGGGCGCATTGTTCCACATGCCCTTCCGGCCACCTATGAAACAGAAGCCAGCGACCTGGAGAACCTGGTCCGCGGTCTAAGCTACACTTCCGGGATAAACGCAAGTTTTTCTTTGCCGGAGGCACGCGATGCCAAGCTTACTGATGTGCCGAGTCACTCGCATGCCCTGCCCACCGTGCTGACTCAGGCGGGCATTGATTTTCTTCACCTGGGTTGCAATCCGGGGTCTACTGCGCCCGATGTCCCGGTATTATTCTGGTGGCAGGGTCCCGACGGCTCAAAACTTCTAAGCTTCTACTGGGCAGAGTATTATGGATCCGGCATACTTCCGCCCGGGAACTGGCCGCATAAAACATGGCTGGCCATGATCCATACCCATGAAAATACGGGTGCACCAGATCCCGCTGAAGTTGCTGAATTGCTTAAGACGGCAAAAGAAGCCATGCCGGATGTGAATGTAAGAATTGGCCGTCTTTCCGATTTTTATGACCTCCTTATGGAAGAGGATCCTGAACTTCCTGTTATAAAAGGAGATATGCCCGACACATGGATTCACGGGTATATGTCAAATCCCAGGGAAACCCGGATAAGTAAATTTCTTCAACGGGAAACCTATAACACGGAATCATTGAATTCACAACTAATGGACTGGGGAATAAGTGAGCATTCTATTGAAACATATATCAATGATGCGGTTGAGAATATGATTCTCTATGACGAGCATACCTTTGGTGCCGCCATGTCTCATGGCAACCAGCATAAATGGACCTATAAGGACGAGTTTAAAATAAATAAATCCCTGGGACATTACAGGTATATTGAAGGGACATGGACCGAGAAAGGGAACCGGATCAGATCTGCGGAAAAGATTGTGGTCCCCTTAATGAAGCAACAGTTAACCGAACTGGCTTCTTCCGTCAATCTGGAAGGCAAAAGAATTGTTGTTTACAATCCCCTGCCATGGTCAAGAAGCGGCCGGGTAGATTTCTTCGCCGGTGTATATCAGAAGAGGTTTAAGATATACGGATTAAAAGACGCATCAAACGGAAAGGTCATACCGGTATATGAAGATTATAACCTGATTTCCTTCGATGCTGATTCAGTGCCTTCCATGGGATATAAAACATATATCCCCCTGTTGGAACCTGTTAGCAATAAGTCTTCCCTTGTAATTGACGAAAACAACCATTCGCTGGAGAATGAATTTTTCAGGCTGAAAATTGACAAACAGAACGGGACCCTGATCTCCGTTCTGGATAAAGGGAATAACAGGGAACTGGTTGATCAGGAAAGTGATGTAGGCCTTGGAGCTTATATGCTGGAACGACCGGGACAAAAACTCATCGATGCTTACAATCGTGACTATGTGAAGCCGGGTTCGGAGGGCTGGGCAAACGACGAGATGATCCGATCCAATCTGCCAGATCAGGAAAGCGTGGTCTACACAGGGACATGCGAAAAAATTGAATACAAGGACATGGGAAATGCGATCCGGGCAACCGTTTTCGGGAAACTCGATGACAGAGAAGCTCAGAGTTACCTGGTAAGCTATACCCTGTATGAAAAACAAGCTTATGTGGAAATTGTCTGGGGTGTGGACGGGAAAAAGCCTGTTGCATGGCCCGAAGCAGGATGGCTTTCATTTCCATTTAACTTACATAAACCGGAATACCGGCTATATCGTACAGGAGGAATCGTAAACCCGCAGACTGACTTCATTGAGAGAACAAATGCGGACTTCTATTTTCTGAATACCTCCATGACCCTATTTGATCATTCAGGAAATGGTGTTGCATTAAACTGCCCCACATCCCCCGGGATAAGTATTGATAGTCCTGGCCTGTTCCGGTATTCTAAAAAGAAACACCTTACAAGGGGCAAAGTCTATGTCAATTTATATAATACCCAGTGGGGAACCAATTTTACGGAATGGATTGAAGGTTCATTTTCTTCGAAAATGTATATCTGGAGCTATTCCGGGTATAATTCCGAATCCAGTTTCATCACACCCTCTGAAGAAACCAGGGTTCCTCTGAAGGGAGTCTTTTATGAGGGTCCCGGTGGAGCAAGCCCTACAGATTCAAAAGGCATATCCCTCAGCAGAAAAGGGATCCTGTTAACGGCCTATAAAGATGAAGGAAGCGGAAGGCTTCTGCGTTTATGGGAACAGGCAGGTCAAAGCGGGCCATGTGAAGTAACTCTGTTGGAAGGCAGTGTTTATAAGAAAGCATATCCCTGTGACCTGAGATCTAATATACGTGAGGACCAGGCGATTGAGATTCAAAACAATTCATTTCATTTTGAAATAAAGGCAAATCAGCCAGTCTCCTTTATATTGAAATAATGAGAAACTCTCATTTAAACGAAGAGGATACACCTATGAAAAGTCTGATCATTATAATTGTATTAATTCTTAGCGTCACAACTGTTTCCGGCCAATTCAAAACGGACTATCCCGACATACCCCGAATAGATGTACACACACACTTTGGAAATGATCCGACAGGGATAGCCAATTGTCTGGATGTAAGGAAAATATTGCTGGGCCAGAGCGACATAGACCTGGCCATGTGGATCAACCTGGGGGGAGCAAAAGACCCCATAGAAAACACAGCTTATATAAGAGACGCCAGCAAAGGCCGAATGTTATGTGCAATTGCCGATTATGCTGCCCACGACGGACTTAAATACCCTCCTGAGGCCCTGGGGGAATTTCAGAAACAGGGATTTGTAGGTTATAAAATCTGGGCAGGCCCCTGGTACCGCAAACTCGAAAACAAGGCAGATGGTTTCCCTTATATTGATGACCCTGCCCATGAAGCTACTTTTTCCCAATTGGAACGAATCGGATTCCTCCTGGCTTCCATACACATAGCAGATCCAAATGGGCCCTGGGAAGAAAGAACCAACTGGCTTGCAGACCCCATAGAATACTGGGCAGAAATAAATGCCTGGAGAAATGTTCTAGAGAAGCACCCCGGACTGATTGCAGTGGTTGCTCATGCAAACTGGCTGCTATGTCAGGATGCCCAGATCGATTACCTTCGAAACCTGCTGGCCACTTATCCCAACCTCTACATAGACCTGGCAGCCACCTTCCAGTATTACCACCTTGTAAACCGGGACAACCTGCGATCCTTTATGATAGAATGGTCGGACAGAATCGTATTTGGCACCGATATAGGTAAATGGGAAGATGAAGAAGAATCGAGCCTGAGAGCAGCGCAATACAACAGAGCTTTCCGGATTTTAGAAACAGGAGATACTGTGCAAGGTGGTTTTTTCGGCGGACCTGAAATCAAAGGACTTGAACTGCCCAGAGAGGTACTGGAGAAGATCTATTATAAAAATGCAATGCGCATTTACCCTCTTGTAGAAGAAAGCTTGCTAACACTCTACAAATAACTGCATCCATGAAATATCCTCTTTGCCTGATCATATTGACTCTGACAATCTCCGGATGTTCAAAAAAAATCGAACCACTCGGGCCTGTTCCCACTCCTCAGCAACTCGCCTGGCATGAAGTGGAAATGTATGCACTTGTATGTTTCAACCTGGTCACCTTTGAAGATAAGGAATGGGGTTATGGTGATGCCGATCCTGCCATCTTCAACCCCTCGGAATTTTCCGCGGATCAGATCGTCAATTCTGCCAAAGAAGGTGGCCTTAACGGCATTATTCTGGTCTGCAAGCATCACGAAGGCTTTTGCCTTTGGCCCACAAAGACTAGCGATTATAATATATCAAAGTCCCCCTGGAAGAACGGGCAGGGCGATATGGTTAAAGAATTTCAAGTGGCCTGTGAGAAAGCCGGAATGAAGTTCGGAGTGTACCTCTCTCCCTGGGATCGAAATTCTGCCCTTTACGGTGAAGCCGCTTATATCCCCATATATTATGAACAGCTCAGGGAACTGCTCACCTCTTACGGGGAGCTGTTTGAGGTCTGGTTCGACGGGGCCAATGGCGGTGACGGCTGGTATGGAGGAGCCGACACCATCCGGAATATTGATCGCTTCAGCTATTACGGCTGGGATTCGATTTATAAAATCGTAAGGGAACTACAGCCCAATGCAGTCATATTCTCCGATATGGGAGATGTGAGATGGGTTGGCAACGAGGAAGGCTTTGCCGGTGAAACCAGCTGGTGTATGTACACCCCGAAAGGGAAAGATGATGACAATAAACCCGCACCTGGATTTACAAAATACTGGGAAGCAAGCGAGGGTCATGAAGATGGGAAGTTCTGGATGCCTTCTGAATGTGATTTCTCCATCAGACCGGGCTGGTATTATCATGAAAGTCAGAATAATGCCGTGAAATCATCCGAAGTTCTGTTTGATCATTACCTGAAGACTGTTGGCCGAAATGCCTCTTTCAATCTGGGTCTACCCCCGGACACCAGGGGGCTCATGCACGAAAATGATGTACAATCCCTTAAAGGCTTCAGGAAGATCCTTGAACAGGCATTTAAAAGCAATCTGGCCCACAGGCAGAAGATAAATACAGAGGTCTCCCGAAGAGGATATCAGGCCAAAAAGATGATTGATGGAGATCCCGAAACTTATTGGGCAGCTCCTGACAACACCACCCGGGCTGAGATCAGCATCCGGCTTGATGAAATTCAGGAGCTCAATGCCATACTCCTTCAGGAATACATTGAACTTGGACAGCGGGTACAATCCTTCAGGGTGGAAGCGAAAACAGCAGGGGCGTTTGAAGTCGTGGGTGAGGCAAGCACCATTGGATATAAAAGAATTCTGACTTTTGATCCCCTCAAGACGGATGAGCTCAGGATCACCATAGAGGATTCCAGAGCAGCACCAGTATTATCCGAGATCCAATTGTACCGCTTTCCGGATTATTAGTAGTTTTAAGAACTACTGTTCCTTAGAAAAACGAAAGACCGATGAAAAACACCTTTATACTGACCATGATGGTATTATCTCTGGTATCATGTGATCAAAGAGGCCTGAACACAGACAGAGCTCATTATCCTGATATAAGCACTTTGAAGACTTTTGGCACCATGGGCAAAGAACTTCAGATTCTGAAGAAGGACCAGGAGACAGAACTATTCTCTTATGAAGGGAAGGGATGCCTGACCCACATGTGGTTTGGCGGAGACCTGAACGGGCATGAGGATATGAGTATCCGGGTTTATGTTGATGGAGAAGAACAGGCCTCCATAGATATGGAGTTATTTCTGGGTCATGGCATGGGCTTTAAAGACAGCTTCGCTCCCTGGGGAACAGAATTAATGGGAAATATGGGGCGGACAAGCGGGATATACAATACCTACAAAATCCCCTTCGGTAAGATGGTCCGGATCACAGCCCAGCTGTCCCCGGAAGCCGATGTTTCGGAACGAGACCCGACCTTCTGGTGGATCATACGTGGCACAGAAAACCTTCCTGTGGTATTCAATGGGGTAAGGCTACCTGATGAGGCCAGGCTCAGGCTTCATAAACTGGAAAACTATACTGCTGAGCCCCTGGAAGAGTTTACAATGGCTGAAGCAGGTGGAGCCGGTATGCTCTACCAGCTTACAATGGAAGCAAAGGGTTTAAGGGATACAGATCATTGGAAAGATCTCAGCTTTATGGAATCATGCATACGGGCCTACAGAGGTGGTGAGAATGAGCCCATGTTTGTTTCCTCCGGATTGGAAGATTATTTCCTGGGCACCTACTATTTCAACACTGGCAGGTATGCCAACAGACTGGCAGGATTAACTCATTTTGACACGGCTAATCATGAGTTTTCGGCTTATCGTTTTCATGTGGACGATCCCATATTCTTCCAGGATGGATTAAGGCTTACGAACCGGTGCGGAGAACAGATTGGAGATAAGATCTTCCACGATCCTCCACCCACAAGATATACAGTTTACACGTGGGTGTATGAATGGTAAAACCGCACCTCAAAGAGGTTCCGGTTCAGAGAATATGACAGAAACAGATCCTATCCTAAAATGAAGAAAACCATTCTAATCCTCGTTCTGACTTCAGGGCTGTCTTTCGCCTTTTCACAAGCTGAGAACAGACCCACTGTTGAGGCCATCACAAATCATGGGAAATTTTACTACCACCTTGACAATAGCGGGAACGTTGATGTGATTGATAATCTTATTACTTTTGGTGATAAGGGGAATGCTGTTGCAGAAACAGGTCAATGTAAAAACAACTATTACAGGCCGATTAAGCCCGATGAAACTGCTCCCTTTGATACTTATAAATATTGATCATCATGCCAAAACTTATTTCATTATTCCTTTTCCTGATAACGATAAATACTTCCCATGCGCAGACAAAGGAATTTCTTCTTGATGAGGGTTGGAAAGCCAAGCGGGCCTTTGAGCTTCCTGTTGACGGAACTGTCATTTCTTCGCCTGAATTCAAATTATATGACTGGATGGAAGCCATCGTTCCGGGGACGGTTCTGACTACGCTGCTGCACAATAACAAGGTTCCTGATCCCTTCTATGGATTGAACAATGAGCTGATCCCTGATATTTACGAAACCGGAGCCGAGTATTATACCTACTGGTTTCTGAACCGGTTTTCAGTCCCGGTACTGGAAGACGGACAGCAGCTTTGGTTAAAATTCAGGGGAATAAATTATTCCGCTAACATGTTTCTGAATGGCAAGCGGGTAAACGCTGATACACACAGGGGAATGTTCCTGAGAGAGAAATATCTGATTACCCCCATGCTGATTGAGAATGGAACAAATAAGCTGGCCGTTCTGGTGGAGCCCCCCGATCCTGTGGGCCACGCAAATGGTGGACAGGGAGGAGACGGAACCATTGCCCGTTCAGTTACCATGCAGTTCACTGCAGGCTGGGATTGGATTTGCCCTATCCGTGACAGGAATACCGGAATCTGGGACCAGGTATCCCTGGAACTTACCGGGCCGGTAGACATCCGTGATCCTTTCCTTAAACCTTCTGTCCCGGGAAAGAGAGTTCCCGGGGGAAAACAGAAACCGGCATTCGTCAGCATTTCTGCTGAGTTGCTTAATGCCTCTGCACAAACACAGGAAGGCACCCTGGTGGCTAGCATTGGGGATCAGAAGTGGTCACTGCCCGCAAGCATTAAACCAGGCGAAACACTTACACTTGAATTTGATGAAATTGAAATAAAGAATCCGAAGCTCTGGTGGCCCAATGGCATGGGCGAAGCCCACCTTTATAAGCTGGAGCTGAGCTTTCGGCAAGAGCATGGAGTATCTGACACCGAATCCTTCAATTTTGGCCTGCGGGAAACTTCCAATTACTTTGACGAAGTGGTTGGCGGAAGGGTATTTCTGATCAATGGGCAGAAGGTTTTTATTAAAGGCGGAAACTGGATTGCTTCTGATGCCCTGCTTCGTCTGTCTCCCGAACGGTATGAAGCAGAGGTCCGGATGCACGCCGAAATGAATATGAACATGATTCGCATCTGGGGCGGAGCCATGCCCGAGCGTCCTGAATTCTATGAGGCCTGCGATAAATACGGCCTTCTGGTATGGCAGGATTTCTGGGTTTCTGGCGATTGCAACGGCCGATGGCTGGATCCCCGAAAAAAAGAGTCTCAGGCCCGCCGGCAGGCCTATCCCGACGATCACTCACTGTTCATCCGCACTGCCATCGATCAGATAAAAATGCTGCGCAACCATCCGAGCTTATACATGTGGTGTGGAGGAAATGAGTTCCCTCCCCCACCGGATATCAATGAAAAGCTGGAAAATGAGATCTTCCCGGAATACGATGATACGCGCTACTATGTCAATGAATCAACTTCAGACAGTATTCTCAGAAATACCATAGGAGGGAACGGCGACGGACCCTATGGGATTCAGGATCCGAAGCGCTTCTTTGTCACACCGTCCTATCCCTTTAATCCGGAACTTGGCTCGGTGGGAATGCCCAATGTGGAAGGCATGAGAAAGATGATGGATGAAAAAGATCTCCAGCCTCCCAGTCGGGACCGGGCAAACCAGGTCTGGCGCTATCACAAATACATCGGATACGGCAAATACATTGAGCAGCTTGGCGAGATCAAAGGCATAGAAGACTTCTGTAAAAAAGCCCAGCTTGTAAACTATGAACAATACAGGGCACTGCAGGAAGGTTTCAGTGCGGGAATGTGGGATAAGTATACGGGTATGCTTGTCTGGAAAAACCAGAATCCCTGGACCTCTCTGCGCGGACAATTTTATGATGTGTTTTTGGATCAGAACGGTGGTTTTTATGGATTCCGGCATGGAGCCACGCCCCTTCACATTCAGCTAAATCTGAATGATTCAAGCATTTGCGTCCAGAATCAGACGTATTTCGATGAAAAAAATCTGCTGGTCGAATCCGAACTGTACGACATCCATGGAAACTCCCTTGGAAAGAGCAGTTCCAGGGCCAAAGCAGGAGCCAATTCATATAAAGTGGTTCGTCAGCTTTTTAAGGACAATAAGCCGCAGGGATTTTATTTTGTCCGGCTATCCCTTAAGAATAACAAAGGTGAACTGGTGGATGAAAATCTGTACTGGCTCACGAACGAAGATTCTGACTGGAAGGAGCTGGAAGAACTGAAACCGGCCGATATCAAGTTGGATCTTGAGCATAACAATGAAAACACAATCACAGCAAAGATTGAAAATACGGGCTTGGAAACGGCCTTCTTCATGCGCTTGAAAATCACTGATAAAGTGAATGGGGAGCTCATGCTACCGGTTTTTTTTGAGGACAACTATATTACCTTATTCCCCGGAGAACAGAGGCATATTGAAATCGATCTGTCGCACCTGGACAAAGGTACCAGGACTTCATCGCTGCAACTGGATCTTGATCCATGGAGCGGGAATACACTTACAGTGGGCTTATAATATAAATCTTATGCTATGCGAACAATATCTATGCTTCTTGCCCTTGCACTTCTGCTTTCGTGCAATACAAAAAATTCTCAGAACGAATTAAGGGATCAGATTCAGAACAATGAATACTACGCCTTCACAAAAGAAAAAGCCCTGGAAATTGTGAAGACCGGTTTTAATGCGGGCGATGGTTACGGCGAGGTCTGGATCCGTGACTACAACACCTTCATAGAACTTTCAGCCGAAGTTTATCCCAGGGAAACCCTGAAGGAAAATCTGCGCGTTTTCTTCCGGCTTCAACGCGATGATGGAAATATTATTGATGGCTTTATTCCCAGGGAAAAGGCCAAACAAACCGAGGATGGCTATCAATATATTTATACGGAACTGGAACCCGATTATGCCGGACATAAAAACACGGTTGAAACCGACCATGAAACCTCCCTGGTCCAGGCGGTCTATAAGTATGTGCAAAAGACCGGGGACAGCGAATTCCTGAATGAACTAATCGGCGAAAAGACTGTTGCGGAACGCCTTGAATGGTCCATGGAGTTTTTGCTGAATCATCGCTGGAGTGAAGAACATGGGCTTATTTGGGGGGCAACCACCGCCGACTGGGGTGATGTGCAGCATTGCCATCCCTGGGGAGTATTTATTACCGATGACACAAAATTCTGTCTGGATATTTACGACAATGCCATGCTGCTGATTGCCCTGGACAATATGATGGCTTTGGTGCCAGCAACAAAGGAAAAGTGGCAGTCCATCCGGAATAGCATTGCTGAAAATACAATGAACTATTTATGGGATGAACAGAATCAGAAGTTTATTCCCCACGTATATCTCGATGGTTCGCCGTTTCCGGATGATTTTAACGAGAATGAAATTTATTATCACGGGGGAACTGCCGTGGCCATTGAGGCCGGATTGCTTTCGAAGAAGCAGATAAAAGTCTCACTTGATAAGATGATAGAGAATGTTGAAGCCTCGGGTGCAGGTTCCATCGGATTGACCATGTATCCCCCCTACCCTGAAGGTTCATTTGAGAATAAAGGAATGTATCCCTACGGCTACCAGAACGGTGGTGACTGGACCTGGTTTGGGGGCCGAATGATCCAGGCGCTCGTTAAAAATGGATTTATTGAGGAGGCATATGAACAACTCCAACCCATGGTAAAGCGGGTGAAAGACAATGACGGATTTTACGAATGGTACACCGTTGACAACCTGCCCGAAGGATCGGGAACCTTTCGTGGCTCGGCCGGCGTGCTTTACAAGGCCATTGAGATGTTGGAAGAAGCAATCTAAGGACAGTCTGATATGAATCGTTTATTTCTTGCATTTATTCTTGTTGCATTTTGCTCAGGCTCCTGTCAATATAAAACCAGGAATGAACTGGCAGACAGAATTCTTGCTGATGAGAACCTCGTGAAAGTGGACAGCCTGGCCCGCCAGCTGATGAAGAAAGGCTTCTATGCCGGTTCGGGATATCAGATGGTCTGGGCACGCGATCTGAATACCTTTATCGAATTGTCCTGTGAGGAATACGACACCGCTGTTATCCGGGAGAACCTGCTGATGTTTTTTCACTTTCAACAGGAAAACGGCGAATTGCTGGATGGTTACGTTCCCCGCGAAGCATTTACCTGGGATGACCCCAATACCTACGAATCTCTGACGGCTCCCGGGCATATCGGTTTTAAGAATACGGTTGAGACCGACCAGGAAACTTCCTTGATTCAGGCCATCCACAAATACATCACCAAGACAATGGATTCAAGTATTCTTGCAGAAGAAGTGGCTGGCTTAAGAGTATATGAAAGGCTGAGTATGGCCGTGGAGTACCTGTTGTCGGAGCGCTATTCAGAGAAATTCGGTCTGCTTTACGGTGCTACAACCTTCGACTGGGGCGATGTTCAGGTAGAAGGCGGGGCAGTTGTGGATGTGGACAGCCTGACTCACTGGAGTATCGATGTCTATGATAACGCCATGTTTGCCATAGCCCTTGAACATATGGCTGGATTTGCTTATGATCCCAAAGAGGAAGAACGGCTCAGCATGCTGCATACAAATATTCTTTTGAACATCCGAAAGCAATTATGGGATGGCAATATGGGAAAGTTTATTCCGCATTTGTACATCGGGGAATCGCCCTTCCCCGATGATTTTGATGAGAATGAAATTCATTACCACGGTGGGACCGCTCTTGCCATTGAAGCCGGGGTCCTGAACCATGAAGAGATTGGAACTGTACTCACTCATATGATTAAGAATGTTGAACTATCCGGGGCACCTTCCATTGGTCTTACGCTTTATCCTCCTTATCCTGAAGAAGTTCTGGGGGAAAACATTTCCCCTCCTTATGAGTACCAGAACGGAGGCGACTGGACCTGGTTCGGAGGCCGGATGATTCAGCAGCTTATCGTCAATGGCTTTGTGGAAGAAGCCTATGAGCTGGCCTTACCCATGATGGATCGGGTGGTAGCAAATAATGGGTTTTACGAATGGTATAAAGTAGATGGGACTCCTGCCGGATCGGCCGAATTTAAAGGTTCAGCCGGAGTTCTGGCAAAATCCATTGAGCTGTTCCACAGCTGGGCAAACGAAAACCAATTTTTAAACGGATGAAAAACACATGGATATCTCTGGTAATTGTTGGGTTGCTGATTAGCTCATGTACATCCAATACGAAAGTTATCTGGCAAATTGGTGAAAACAATAACAGTGGTTCCGAATTTGCTCTGGCACCAAATGAGTATTCCCGCTTTATTGAAAAGGATTTTGGCTGGGAAGACAAATTCTTCCTGATTGGAACTTCGGAGGCTAAAACCGACTGGCCCTATATTATTCCAGGCACCAGCGATACCTGGGGCGGAACCTGGGGGACTTCGGGCTGGCGTTCGAGTACTCTGAACATCCTGTTTGGAATTGACAGGCTAGCTAAAAAAGGGGATTGGAAACTAAGTGTGGACATCCTGGACTGCAATCCGGAGGATCTGCCACTTTTGAAAGTAACAGTGAATGGAGCATCCTGGAAACACAGGATTCCGGTAATAAACCCGAATAGCACCATTGATGGTGATCTTAGCGATTCATCAGAATATTTACTTGAAATAGCACTTGAGAATGAACTCCTGCAAGCCGGGGGAAACGAAATCAGGCTGACTACCCTGGAAGGCTCCTGGCTGAAATTCGACCAGGTAAAACTGGAAGGGCCGGGCTCAGTGCGCTTAAGTGAGAATAAAAGTGTCCACATCCGGGGAGTTGAAGCTGCTGATTTTGAAATTGAGACAGAACAGGGACCAGCCCAGCCCTTGCTGGTAGATATGGAACATCTGGCAGGAAAACCTGAGATGCTGGTAAAGCTTGACGGCAAGGAGATTTTTTCAGCTTTTGCAGAGGCCAGAAGATACACCTTTGAAGCGCCCATGCCTGCAGTTGAATCTGAGGTAAGAAGTAAATATGAGATCATCCTTGATGGAGACCTGATTCAGACGGGCACGGTAATTCGTGAGCCAAAACCGTTCATATCTCCTGCCGGCTATGTCGATACCAAAATGGGCACGGCACACTCTCGCTGGATGATTGCGCCGGGACCCTGGATGCCTTTCAGCATGGTAAAACTTAGCCCCGATAACCAGAACGACAGCTGGCAGGCCGGCTACGAACCTACCTTTGAATCCATAGGCTGCTTCTCGCACATTCATGAGTGGACCATTGCAGGACTGGGATGCATGCCCACAAACGGGTCTTTGCAAACGCAGGTAGGTGATGAAAAGGATGTGGACAGCGGATATCGTTCGCGCATTGATAAATCTTCTGAAGAAGCTCCCATCGGCTATTATAAGGTCCATTTAAGCGATTATGATATCCTGGCTGAAATGACTGCAAGCACCCGCTGCGGTTTTCAGCGTTACACCTATCCCGGCGACAGAGAGGGTTCACGGGTCTTGTTTGATTTGATGATTCCCTCTGAGTATACCTATAAACTGCAGGAAGTATACATCAGGAGGACCGGAGAGAAAACCCTGGAGGGCTATAGCCACCAGCTCTGTCCGAACACCTGGTCAGGTGGAATTTCACAGGAATACAAGGTGCATTTTGTTGCAGAATTCGACCGTGCCATTTCGGGTTTTGGAGTTTGGACAGAAAATGGGATTCAGGAGGACACTGAATTACTCCATATCAAAAATCCAGCGGATGCAGGGGCCATTGTGGAGTTTGATACGGAGGAGAATAAGGTGGTTCAGTTGCGCACCGGCATCTCCTATGTGAGCATTGAGAATGCCCGTGAAAACCTGGATACGGAAATCTCCGGACCCTTTGGATGGAATTTTGATGCTGTCCGCCAGAATCAGGTGGATACCTGGAATGAATTGATGCAAAGGGTGCTTATCACCACCAGTGACAGTCGGGAAAAAATGCGCTTCTATAACAATTTCTATCGTTCCCTGTGCAGTCGGAATACTTTCAGTGATGTGAACGGAGAATGGCGCGATGCCGATGAAGTTATCCGTGTATTGGATGACCCTACTTCTCCGGCCCTTGGATGCGATGCCTTCTGGAACACCTTCTGGAATCTCAACCAGTTCTGGAACCTGGTCACTCCCGAATGGAGCAATCGCTGGGTAAACTCCCAGCTGGCCATGTACGATGCAAACGGATGGCTGGCCAAGGGTCCGGCAGCCATGGAGTACATCCCGGTTATGGTGGCCGAGCATGAGATCCCACTGATTGTAGGTGCCTACCAGATGGAAATCCGCGATTACGATGTGGAAAAAGCCTATGAAGCGGTGAAAAAAATGCAGATTACCCCCGGGCGTGTGGTTGGGGGTGGTTATGCCGGAAACCGGGATCTCATCCCCTATTTAAAGCATGGCTACGTGCCCTATGACAAAGGCCGTTTTTCAAACTCCCTTGAATACGCCTTTGACGACTGGACGGTTTCGCAATTTGCCAAAGCCCTGGGCAAGGAGGAGGATTACAAGACTTTCCTGGAACGGGGCTATTCCTGGAGAAACATCATGGATGAAGAAACGGGCTACGCCCGGATGAAGGACTCCAATGGAGAATGGTTGCCCGATTTCGACCCCTACAAATCGGGTGCAAACAAACATTATGTGGAGGGAAATGCCTGGCAACTGACCTACTTTGTACCTCAGGATGTTCCTGCCCTGGCTGAAGCCATCGGCAAAGAACGTTTCATAGAACGACTGGACTGGGGTTTTGGAGAAAGCGATAAGACACGTTTTAACGGCTTGAATGATCAGTACTGGAACTACCCGGTGATGCAGGGAAATCAGCAGTCCATGCATTTTGCCTTCCTGTTTAACTGGGTAGGGAAACCCTGGTTGACCCAGAAATGGAGCCGTGCAATACTGGACCGTTATTACGGGTACGGTATTGCCAATGCCTACCTGGGTGACGAAGATCAGGGACAGATGAGTGCCTGGTTTATCATGGCATCCCTGGGATTGTTCCAAACCGATGGAGGCTGCCGCGTGGAACCCATATATGAAATTGGAAGCCCCCTGTACGAAAAGGTTGAGATTGATTTAGGCAGGCAGTTTGGCCGCGGATCCAGTTTTGTTATCGAAGCTGAAAATGCATCCCGGATAAATATCTATGTACAGTCGGCCCGCCTGAACGGCAAAACACTGAGCGATTTTAAATTTCCGGCGAGTGAATTATTGAAGGGAGGAAGTTTAGAGCTGGAGATGGGACCTGAACCAAATGAGAACTGGGGAATATAAAAAATATAAAGCTATACAAGAATGACATTAGAAGATTTAGGATATACTGCTGAACTGGAAGCCTACCGCCTCGACCAGAATCTGGATTCATTTGGTGTGGGAAGAGTCATTTCGGAACACAAAGAAAGATACCAGGTGAGAACCGCTGAAGGTGAATATGAAGCGGAGATCATAGGAAATCTGAGGTATGCTTCAGAGAACAGGTCCGATTTTCCGGCAGTTGGTGACTGGGTTGCCATATCTGAATATGATGAAAATAAGGTGCTCATTCACGCTGTCTTCCCTCGCAGGACGCTTATCGAAAGGCAGGCAGTAGGAAAACAGGGAGAGAAACAGATCATCGCAGCCAATATTGACTGTGCATTTATCGTACAGGCAGTTGACAGGGATTTTAATATCAATCGATTGGAAAGATATCTGACCATATGCAATGCAGCAAAGGTGGAAGCAATTATCATCCTGAATAAAATTGATCTGATAAGTGCTTCAGACCTGAATGCATTGATTTCCGATGTTCAGAAAAGAGTAAAACTGGTGCCTGTATTTGCATTAAGCAACGAAAGTAAAACGGGAATTGAGCAGGTAAAAGAAACAATCTCAAAAGGAAAAACATACTGCTTGCTGGGTTCCTCAGGAGTGGGAAAATCAAGCCTCCTGAATAATCTGTCCGGCAGGTCCGTGATGAAAACCGACACCATAAGCCAAAGCAATAGCAAAGGACGACACATCACCAGCCACAGAGAATTGTTGGTACTTGATGAGGGGGGAATAGTAATTGATAATCCGGGGATGAGAGAGCTGGGAATGGCAGATTCGGCAAGTGGACTGGATCTTACATTTGAAGCCATCCTTCAACTGTCAAGGGCCTGCAGATTTAAAGATTGCAAGCATACATCTGAAAAGGGCTGTGCTGTTCTGGCAGCTGTTGAAAACGGGGAGCTTGATCGGAATTCTTATGAGAATTATCTGAAAATGGAACGGGAAAATGAGCATTACGAATCAACTGTTGCCGAAAGACGAAGAAAAGACAGGGAGTTCGGCAAAGTAATTAAACACTATAAGAATTCGAAAAACTCAAACAGGTAAACTGTCAAAGCTCAGTGCAGGCTGCCATTTTATATATCAAAGACTTATGGATCTTGACAAACTCTATTTAGCTTCGCAGAGACCTGAAATTTATGAAAAGGGAGATGCGGTAATGTGGACAGATGAGCACATCTCCGGGAAATTACTGGATATCCATTTGAATCCGGCCCTTAATTCAGCAAGCCGAATGCCGGAAAGCATAAATTCGACCCTTGATTTCATATTATCCTATTGCAGTGATGCCCCCATAAGCATTCTTGATCTGGGCTGTGGACCAGGTCTGTACCTGGAAAGGCTGGCCGGGTCTGGGCATATCTGTACGGGAATTGATTTTTCAAGGAACTCCATTGCTTATGCAGAAAAAGAGGCAAAGAAGAAGAATCTTAATATCAGATACCTTTGCCAGGATTATCTCGAGCTTGATTTTGAAAATCACTTTGATCTGATCATACTTATATACACGGATCTGGGGGTTCTTTTGCCCGATGAAAGACTAGGCTTGCTGGATAAGATCCACAGAGCCCTCAAGCCAGGTGGAATGTTCATTTTCGATGTACTGAACCAAAAGAACATGGAACAGAAGTTCCAGGAAAATCAAACCTGGAGCTTTGAATTCGGTGGGTTCTGGCTTCCCGAGCCCTACCTGGAGCTGGCCAGCGGATTTCATTATCCTGAAGCTCAGGTATTCTTAATGCAGCATACCATTATTGATGAAGCCGACCGAATTCGCAATTATCGCTTCTGGACACATTATTTCTCAAGGGATGATATGGTAAAAATGCTTTCATCCAGGGGATTTAAACTCACTGAGAGTTTTGAAAACATTTTACCCTCCAACGATATTTGGGATGGTGAGAATGTCAGCTTCTACAAAACCCAGAAGTGACAATTTTCCTCTGCCTGACAATTGCAAAGCAGATGGAAGTGATTAACTTGTAGCTGCTAAAAAATCTTCTTCATGAAATACCTACCGGCCCTCCTTCTGACAAGCCTGATTCTTAGCTCTTGTACCAATCAGAAATCAGAATGGGAGGATTTGATTCAGAACAACTCCCTTGATGGATGGCATATATTTCAGGACAATGGCTCTAAAAAAGGATGGGTCGTAGAAGATAATATATTGATTTTCAACGGAATTTCAGATATGGAAACGGGGGAAGGAGATGCAAGCCTGTTGTCGGATAAAGTATACAGGAGTTTTGAAATAAAGTTCGAATGGAACATCATTCCCGGGGGAAACAGTGGCTTTATGTGGGGAGTAAATGAAGATAAGAAATACAATTACCCCTATCAAACCGGACCCGAAATCCAGATTCTGGATGCTGCTATTTATGAGGACCCCGGCATTGCGCTTGGGGGTGAAATTGAAGTAAACAATGCCATGGAGGATTTAGAAGTCCACAAACATTTCCTTGGAGCCTTGTATGATCTGTCTGCTCCTTCCAGAACGGACGTATCCAGGCCTGCCGGGCAGTGGAATTCTTATCATATCATCATAGACTACAGAGCCAATCGCGGGGAGGTGATCCTGAACGATGTATCAATTAATTCATTTCCCCTACAAGGCCCTGAATGGGAGGCCATGGTCCGAAATAGCAAGTTCAGCAGATCTGAGGAAAGTCCATATCTGGGGGATGCAAGATGGTACGATTTTGGGAAATACTCCTCAGGCCACCTATGCTTTCAGGACCATCCCGGCAAAGTTTCCTTCAGAAACATCCGAATCAAAGAGCTTGATTAAGCTTCCACATATATCAAAAATGCAATACGACAATACCATAAAAAGGATTTTCCCTGTCATTTTCTTAGTACTGCTCTTCACCTGCATGGGTCTTTTTGCTCAATCCCGGGTTGAAACCTCCAGCTGGAAAGGCTTTCAGCGTTACGATTTTAAATTCCAACAAAGGGTTGCGAGATTGGTACTGCCGGACAAGCCACTTCCCGGAAATCCCTGGATCTGGCGGGCACGCTTCCCTGATTGGCATACGGAAGCTGACAGTATCTTATTGTCAGAAGGGTTTCATCTTGCCTATATACAAACAGACAAGCTGTTTGGCAGTCCAAAGGCTGTAAGCATCTGGGATGCGTTTTATCAATTCTTAATCGGGGAATACAAACTTCAGAAGAAAGTATCCCTGGCGGGGGTTAGCAGAGGCGGCCTGTTTGTATATAACTGGGCCATTAAGAATCCTGAGAAAGTGGCCTGTATATATGCCGAGGCGCCAGTTTGCGACTTTAAAAGCTGGCCGGCTGGTTTTGGCTTAAGTCAGGGCAGTCCCGAAGACTGGAAAAAGCTGAAAAAGGAATATGGTTTTAATAGCGATGCCGAGGCCAGGGCTTATACAAAAAATCCTCTGGATCATCTGGAAAAGCTGGCTGAAGAAAAAGTTCCTGTTCTGCATATGGTAAGTCTTCAGGACAGTATTGTGCCGGTGGAGGAAAATACCCTTCCGTTAATAAACAGTTATATAGCTCTGGGAGGCATTGCAACGGTGGTCCCCTGCACCGGTGGTGAACAGAATTTGCAGGGGCACCATTTTTCAATTGAAACACCCCGGCTTGTAGCTGATTTTATAAAATATCACACGCTGCAGCACCCGGAACTTTCCTCATCTGATTTTATTCAATGATATGCAGATTTAACTTTATCAAATATCAGTTTATGAGAAACTACAAAGCAAACTTTCAAATTATACTTCTAGCTTCTTTATTCGTAGCCTTTACTTCCTGCTCCTCAGGAGTCAAAGAAGCTGAAACCGGGCAGGGCTTTCCAAACATTCTTTTCATACCTGTGGACGATCTTCGCCCCGAGTTGGGTGCTTACGGGGACACCACCATAATTACACCCAACATGGACCGGCTGGCAAGACAGGGAGTCACTTTTAACAGGACCTACTGTCAGCAGGCGGTCTGCAATCCATCCCGGGCCAGTCTGTTAACAGGGCTTCGCCCCGACTCGATCCGGGTATGGGATCTGCGAACAGACTTCAGGGACAATGTGCCTGATGTGATTACCTTGCCCCAGTTTTTCAAAGAGCAGGGATATATAAGTATCGGTCTGGGTAAGACCTTTCACAACAACGACCCCGATACCATTTCCTGGACAGTCATTCCTGAAAATATAGCTGGTTTCCCATTTGATCCGGATGCCGTATACGCCAATAAGGAGAACCTGGAGATCCAGCAAATGAAAATCCGGAAGCTGAAGGATGAAGGCAGATCCAGAATTGATCAACTGGGCCACTGGTATGTCAAGGCAAAGGCCACGGAAAATGCTGATGTGGATGATGATGCCTATTACGATGGGGCGCAAACCACCAGGGCCATTGAAATCCTCCGGGAGTTAAAATCAAAAAACAAGCCCTTCTTTCTCTCCGTAGGCTATTACAGGCCCCACCTTCCCTTCAATGCCCCAAAGAAATACTGGGATATGTATCAGCGAGATGATATTCCCCTGGCTGAAAATCAATTTGTACCTGAGGGAAGTCCGGCCTACCTGGTTCACGGAGAAGCAGAATTAAGGGGCTACTCCGATTGCAATGACCTTCCATTGGCCGGAGGAGAACCCTGGGATGAGGATCGTCAGAGAGAGATTAAACATGGCTATTTTGCCAGTGTTTCATATACGGATGCCCAGATTGGGAGACTCCTTGATGAACTGGAAAGACTGGAATTAGCAGAGAACACAATTATCGTCCTCTGGGGAGATCATGGCTGGAAACTCGGGGAACATAACGGCTGGTGCAAGCAGACAACTTATGAAATAGATACCCGGGTTCCCATGATTGTAAGTGGCTATGGGGTAGCAGCAAAAGGAGAGATGAGTGATGCCCTGACCGAGTTTGTTGATATTTATCCAACACTTTGCGAAATGGCAGGCCTTCCCGTTTCAGAACATCTGCAGGGAAGCAGTCTGGTTCCCTTATTGAAAGATCCCGATAAAGCCTGGAAGAGTGCTGCTTTCAGTCAATTCCTCCTGGGACGTTTTGGTCGTACCTCAAATGTGGAAGGCGAACAAATGGGCTATGCCATTCGAACCGACCGCTACCGCTATGTGGAATGGTATGTATGGAATGCAGAAAGCAATATAGCAGGTGATCTTTTATGGAGGGAACTGTTCGATCATCAAAATGATCCCATGGAGAACAAAAACATAGCTGAAGATCCTGAGAATGCAGATATGGTCGCAGACCTGTCAGTCCGGCTTAAGCAGGGATGGAGGTATGCCAAACCAGTTATTTAATCAGAAACTGAAATGAAAAAGCCAGCCAGGTTCATCGTCCAGATCCTTGTTGCACTTGTTATCACAGGCTCATGCAATTCAAGGATTAATGAAAAAGAACATGATTCCTCAAATCTCAGAATTCTCAGTCATAATGTATGGTACGGGTTTACTAAAGTCCCTGAAAGAAAAGAGATGTGGATTTCCTGGATGAAGGAGCAGCATCCGGATATTGTATCCCTCCAGGAACTCAACGAATACACACAGGAGAAATTAGCCTCAGATGCACTCAGTTATGGACATGCCTACAGTGTATTATTGAAGGAAGAAGGATTTCCCACCGGCATTACTTCACGCTTTCCCATAGAAGATGTACAAAAAATCACCAAAGGCTTTCATCATGGATTATTGCGGGTCCGGATTGAGGGAATCTATGTCTATGTCGTTCATTTGCATCCTTCTAACTGGGAGATCAGAAAAAGTGAAATCAGGCAGGTACTTGAAGATATTGACTTACTTCCATCAGATTCAAATGTGGTTCTGGCTGGCGATTTCAATACCTTTTCTCCACTGGACTCAGGCTATTATTCCCATGGCCGTCTGGAACCGTTCTTCCACGAACGCGACTCTTTATACTCAGAAAATAACCTGAACAAGGGACAGCTGGATTATTCAGTTATAAGAGAAGTTATGGAGTATGGACTTCTTGATCTTGAAGCCAGCATGCGGACATCCACATACAGATTCACCGGAAGCTTCCCAACGCTTGTGGAGAAAGAAGGCGAACATGGTGATCAGAGGCGGCTGGATTACATATTTTCTTCTCCTGACCTGGCAAAGAAAGTGAGCAGGGCAGAGATCCTTGGAAGTGATACCGCTCTGATTTTATCTGATCATTTACCTCTTATTGTGGATATAGAATACAAAAAACAGTAAATTGTATCCAATCAAAATCATGCAACTATGAAAATTGACTGGCTAAAGACTATTGTACTATCCCTGGCACTTGTGATTGCAGGTTTCTTTGTTGGGAACATGCATAAAACAGGGAAAAAATATGACCGCTTTGTTCAGGTAAAGGGCCTGTCCCAACGTGAAGTAAACGCGGATCTGGCCGTCTGGCCCATCAACATCACCCTCACTGCAAATCATCTCCAATCGCTGAAAAGTGACATTGAAAGGCAAAACAAACAGGTATACGATTTTTTTATCGCCCAGGGGTTTAACAAAAATGAACTGACTAAGGGAAGTACAAATATCAGCGATACACATGCAGACATGTACAATAACTCTTATCAGAATCAGGGATTCAGATATCTGGCGAAATCAGAATTCACCGTCAGAACCAATGACATTGAAAAACTTCAAAATGCACTCTCTGCATCCCTTGAACTAATGTCGAAAGGCATTTTACTTGGATCCAAAAATACCTGGAGACCTGTGGAATATGTTTTTACTGGATTAAATGATCTTAAGCCTTCAATGATCGAAGAAGCCACAAAGAATGCACGGGAGGTCGCAGAAAAGTTTGCCCGCGATTCGGATTCCCAGGTGGGAGAAATCAGGGTGGCCAGGCAGGGCCTGTTCTCAATAAATGACAGGGATGAGAATACGCCACAGATTAAAATTGTCAGGGTGGTATCCACCATCGACTTCCAGCTGGAGGATTAAAATGAAGCGCTACCCGGTCCTTGCCCTTTCTCTCCTTTTCCTTACTCAAACGGTCTTATGCCAGGATAGCATTCGCCTCGAAGATTATAAACGTGCTATCGGATTCCTTGATGAAAATCTCATCAATAAGAAAGCATTCAATCTGTATATTCAGCCCCACTGGTTTCCTGACAGCAGCGGCCTCTGGTATATACATCATGAGCCCGGGAATAAGAGCTACCTGCAGGTTACTTTCCCCGACCTGCTTAAGTCAGATCTTTTTGATCACGAGAAAGTGGCACTCATTTTATCGGATTCCCTGGGTTCGGAAATAGACGCCAATGATCTGCCTCTCAGCAATATTGAGTACCTAAGTCCAAAGGAACTGTTGATCACCACAGGGAGTAAGAATTACAAACTGAATACGGAGAATTACACCCTGCAAACCAGACAAAAAATGAGGAGGGAGAAGGAGAATGAAAAGTTCTCTCCCGACAGCAGCTGGATTGCCTACTCGAAGGACTACAATCTCTACATTAAATCCGCCGATGGCAAACAGGACAGGCAGCTTAGCTTCTCTGGCCGAAAAGGATATGAATACGCTTCATGGTACGGATGGTATGATATCATGGAGGGCGAGAATGGAACACGACCGGAACATTTCGGGGTCAACTGGTCCGAAGATGGCGAATGGATCCTGACGAACATCTGTGACCTCAGGAGTGCTCAAAAAATGTACCTGCTCGACTGGAGTGTGGACAGCCTCTACCGTCCAAGGCTCCTTTCCTACTACCGTGGATCTCCCGGCGATACCGGCATGGTATATATGGAACCGGTTTTCTTTAATATCCGGACAGGTAAAGAGATCAAGCCTGATCTGCCCAGAAGCACTCATATAAATGAAATTCGGGCCCAATGGTCCCCCACCCCCGCCAAGCTTATCCTTTCAAGATCCAGTCGTGGCTATCAGAAAGAGAGCATCTATTGTTTCGATCTCGAGTCGGAGCGTTTGGAGTGCATATATACCGAATCCAGCACAAGCAATATTGACAATTTTAATTTCGAGCTTGCAAAAAGGAGTAATCTGCTGTTTTTCCTGTCTGAGAAAAGTGGCTGGCGCCAGTTGTACAGTCTGGATCTTACCAGCCATCAGGAGCATAGAATCACCCGGGGCGAGTTCTATGTAAATAGTATTGAGCGAATTGATGAAGATAAAAAAATCATCTATTTTCTTGCTTCCGGCAAGGAGCCGGACAGGAATCCTTATTACCAGCATCTCTACAGCATTTCCTTTGATGGGAAGGATATGAAATTATTAAGCGATGAGGATTGCCATCACAGAATCAGCATCTCCCCGGATGGGAACTACTTCCTTGATAATTTTTCAACAGTTAATACGGAAACAACAACGGTTCTCCGAAAACTTGATACCGGTAAAACCGCCATGGAACTTGGACGGGCTGATGTGAGTTTGCTGGATGCCTGGGAGCCTCCGGAAATATTTACTGCGCGGGCACGCGACGGGGAGACTACGCTCTATGGCGCCCTCTGGAAGCCTTCCAACTTCGATCCGGAGAAAAAGTATCCCATCATTGAACTGAGCTATACGGGTCCGCATACCCAACTATTTCCGAAAGACTTCTCCAGGGCATTTTTACTACAATCCTATGCCGAACTGGGCTTCGTGGCTATAGTCGTAGACGGACTGGGCTCCTCGGGTCGTTCAAAGAAATTCCACAACTATTCTTATAAGAATCTGGGGGGGAATCTGGAAGATCATATCCTGGCCATTCGTCAGCTGGGCAAGCAGTATAGCTGGATGGATACGTCCCGTGTCGGCATATTCGGACATTCAGCCGGGGGTTATGATGCGGCACATGCGCTGCTGGCCTATCCTGAATTTTACAAGGTAGCGGTCTCCAGTTCGGCTGATCACGATCACAGAATGGAAAAGGCCTGGTGGCCGGAGATGTATATGGGCTGGCCCGTAGACTCAGCCTATCACCTGCAATCGAACATTACCATGGCCGGAAACCTGAAGGGCAGGCTGCTTATTACGCATGGAGGCATAGATGAAAATGTGAACCCATCCGCCACTTTTAAACTGGCCGAGGCGCTTATTAAGGCAGATAAACAATTTGATATGTTGATCCTGCCCAGTCAGCGGCACGGATACCAGGGTAGACATCAGCTATACTTTACAAAGACCAGGTGGAACTATTTTTTAAAACATTTGCGTGGAGTTGAACCCATTTGGGATATTGGATTATAAGTAAAATCAAATGAGATCAGTCACCTTAAGCATTCTATTCTTTCTATTTCCTGGCGTCCATACGACCTGCCAGTCGCCCGGACAAAATTTTGAACCCTTGTCAGATTCAATATATCTGACTCAAATAGTTACAGATACGCTTTTCGGAAGCAAACAGAGAATTTCAATCTTGATCCTGGACCTGGAAGCCATCCCAAAATACAAGATCGATTTTGCCTATCAGGAATCTGAATTGCTGAAAACCAGCCAGATTGCCGAAAGCCGGGATGCCCTTGCGGCTATCAACAGGAGTTTCTTTGACATGGACAAGGGCGGGAGTGTTACTTACTTCGAACGTAAGGACTCGGTGATCTCCAGAACCCGGTCTTCAGAACTAAAATGGGCTGTCCCCGACAGTCTGGCCAACGGTGCCCTGATTCTGAATAAAAATAACATCCTGGAGATTGAAACCGCCAGGCAGGAAGGAGCCTATGAAAGCTCTCTTTCAGAAGCTTTTGTAATGATAAGCGGCCCCTTGCTTATTGATAATTCAATAGCTCAGCCCCTGCCCGATATGAATTTTGCAAATAAGCGTCATCCCAGAACCTGCGTGGGCATTACCAGGGAATCTGTTCTTTTTATTACTTTCGATGGACGGTCAGATCAGGCCGAAGGCATGAACCTGATGGAAGTACAGGATTTTTTGCTTGACATGGGATGCACAGATGCTCTTAACCTGGATGGAGGAGGTTCTACTTGCATGTGGACCTTTGATAAGGGAGTTGTAAACAGGCCCAGCGACAAAACAGGCGAGCGCCCGGTGGCAAATGCCATATTAATACTTGAAAAATGAGGATGGAAAAACGAACTTCTATTAGAATAATTCAGATGCTCTGTCTGCTATTTATCAGCAATGCGTATCTGCTGGCGCAGGATGGCAAGCCGGAATTTGAACAGATTAAGAAAATCTTTTACCAGCAGGAAGAGGACTGGAACAGAGGGGATATTGAAGCCTTTATGCAGGCCTACTGGAAATCTGACGAACTGCAGTTTGGTGGTGCCTCCGGGATTACTAAGGGGTGGCAGCAGACACTGGATAATTATAAAAAGGGATATCCCGACCAGGCCAGTATGGGCAGGCTGAGTTTTAAGATTGTAGACATGACACAGCACAGTGAGGATGTGGTGAGCCTGACAGGCAGCTGGGAGCTGGAAAGGAAAAAGGATCGTCCCGGGGGTCACTTTCTTCTAATCTGGAGGAAAATCAGTGGAGAATGGAAGATTGTAGCAGATCATACCAGTCAGAAACCCCCTTCAATAGTCCAGAAGCAATCCTTTCAGACGCTGAATTTCCTCAAAAATATTTCCGGCAAATATACCCTTGCGGGCCAGCACAACAAGGAGCCCAACTCGGATCCGGATAAATGGACCCGGTTTATTAAGGAAACCACGGGAACGTATCCGGCCCTCTGGAGCGGGGATTTCCTGTTTCAACAGGAAAACATTGACAACAGGTGGAAAATGATCCATGAGGCAAAAAAACAATGGGAGCTGGGAGCAGTCATCAACCTGATGTGGCATGCCTGCCCACCCGATCAGGGGGAGCCCTGCGGATGGGATCCGGGATTGCTTCGCGCACAGCTGGATGATGAACAATGGGCAGAACTCCTTACTGATGGGAGTTCGCTGAACAAGAAATGGAAAGCACGTATGGATGATATAGCCGTTTACCTTCAGTACCTGGAGGATAATGGAGTTGAAGTCCTGTTCCGGCCCTTCCATGAAATGAACCAGGGTTTATTCTGGTGGGGAGGAAGACCCGGACCGGAAGGTACTGCAAAACTTTATCGGCTCACCCATGATTATTTCACAGCCACGAAAGGTCTGAGCAATCTGATCTGGGTTTGGGATATGCAGGATATGAGCAGAGATTTTGAGGCCTATAATCCCGGAAGCAGCTACTGGGATGTATTTGGATTTGACATTTATGATACGGGTTATGATATCTCCTGGTACGAGTATATTCTTCCCATTGTGGGAGACAAACCAATGGCCATCGGAGAATGCTCCAAATTACCGGGTCCCGAAGTCCTGGAAAACCAAACCCGCTGGGTCTTCTTCATGCCTTGGGCCGAGCTGGTAGAGCAAAGCAACACCGTCGAACAAATAATTGAGATTTATAAGCATCCAGCAGTGATCAGCAGAGATGAGATGCCGGGCTGGAAATAGTAATACCCCTGATGAAACTAAACCAACTAAATCCAAAATACAATGAAGAATATCGTTCGCTTTTGCACATTGACTCTCATGGCTCTATCCCTGGGAAGTTGTAACTTTAATGACATGGATTTTGACCAGTACCCTTCTCTGATTATTTCCAATGAGGAAGTTGAAATGAAGGTTTTTCTGCCAGATGCGGAGAATGGATTGTATCGGGCCACCCGCTTTGACTGGTCGGGAGTAATAGGCAGTGTACAGTACAAGGGACATGAGTACTTTGGATACTGGAAAGACACCCACGATCCTTTATTTCACGAAGATCTTACAGGCCCGGTTGAAGGATATGTAAAACCTGGCCTGGGTTATGACGAAGCCGGACCGGGCGGCAAGTACGTCCGAATTGGTGTTGGTGTCATTGAAAAGCCAGATGAAAAGGAATACAGCTTCAGAAATTCCTACAAGCTCCTGGATCATGGAACCTGGACCACGGAACATGGAGCTGACTGGATCTCCTTCAGACATGAGCTAAACAGCGATATTGGCTACAGTTATATTTACGAGAAGCTGATTAAGCTGAAAAGCGACGGGTTCATCATTGAGCACAAACTGCA